>OHBM01000040.1_pt1 | contig 94835 bp, 97 predicted proteins | sample 1577251 | NCBI WGS metagenome assembly OHBM01 (sample SAMEA3541557, study PRJEB24748) | human gut metagenome | biome: human gut; feature: human-associated habitat; material: faeces | place: China | collected 2012 | reverse complement strand
ATTTACACTTTCTTGTATGGAAAGTGATAATCTCTGGGTTGGTACCATTGTTGTCAGTCACTCTCATAGAGTGCTTCTCCATCTTGTCCCAATCCTCTACTTTTACCTCAATGGTTTTCTTGTAGATTTTACCAGCTTTGGTCTTCTTCTCAATCACTTTGTGAGTTGTTTTAAGGCACTCCTCCTTGCTGAGCATTGTGCTTCCTCGAAGCTCAATACTCAGACTTAACTTGATTTCACTCATGTTTATTAATCTTCTTCAGATATCTCTGATATGCTACCAATTGCATATCTCATCTTATTATTTTGTTTATTCAAATAATATATCAAGTACTCTTCTCCACTTACTTTTTCTTATCCTTATAGTATTGTTAGAAGTCTTGCTTGATACATTCTTCCTATTACTATTGAGTGTTCCTTTTCTCCCATAAGTCATAAAGAGTTTACCACTTTTCTCTCTTAGTCCTCCTTGATGCCATTTCCATCCAATAGCAGCAGGAGTTCTATCAATTTCAAGTGATGCTTCCCTAAATGCTCTTTGCAAGTTATTAGGATTTTCCTCAATTTTACTGATGACTACTTTCTCTTCATCCTCAGTCCATTTTCTAAGTGTACTCATTTGATAATTTAATTATTCATTTTGTTCTGTAACATGATATAGTGTTTTATATACTAATCTAGTATAAATATAATGGATTCATTTCATATTGAAAGAATGTCCTAACAAAGTCATACAGCTTTTCATGTTGAAACTCTTGTATTCAAAGTCACGTAACCTTTCTTTATATCCCCACATTTGGTCATTGCATCACAAGTGGTTATAGCTTTCCTATAAGCATCACATTTTGCTTTTCTTCAGGTTCGACTGCTTAGTAGAAATAGTGAGCTAAATCCACCATTGTATCTCCAGTGAGACTCGAACTCACAACCTACAGATTAGAAGTCTGTTGCTCTATCCAATTGAGCTATGGAGACATCACAAAAGGTCAGATATTCTCACGAACCTCTGACCTGTAGTGACAATATGTCACCCGAACTAAAAATCCTTTACCTAAAAATAATCAAATTACCTTTCCTGTTATTTTGTTAAACCATCTGTATAAAGACAATACTTCAAACTCTTCCTCTGAGATTAGCTTATAGCAACAGAATATCATCACTACAACAGCTATAAGAGTCTGAAAGAAATATCCATTGTCATAGATGCTATCTACTCCTGCTACAAAGAGTATAGTCACAAAGCCTGTTGTCCATAACAATATGCCTTTGATTATAAACTTAAATTTGTTCATTTTTGTTTAATTGCTTGTTAAGTTGAAAATAATTCAAGCACATCTTCTGTACTAAACTCTACCTTATTCTCATAGTCTATGTCAGACTTACTCATAGATTCACTGCCTTGATTATTCATAATGTTGCTATGAGCTAAGGTATTATTATGCACAGAGATGTGCTTTATATATTCATCAATGACCAGTCCCACACTCTTGTCAAGAAGAGCATGAGACTGAGCAAAGATGTATAACTCTCTAATTGTCACTGTATATTTATTTAAGATTTGTTACAGTAATCAAATATAATGTAGAGGATTATGACATGGAATACCAAAGCCACTATGAATAGTATTACTTCCATATTATAGTCATCTCCTTTTCAAATCTTACTACTTCACTTGGAGTAATAGCTATCAAGTTACCAAATACCTTAATATATGCCTGTCTCTTGATAACTATTTCTCCATTTATTACCATTTCCATGAATACTTCATGATTTCTCTTTAACATATCCATGTGTAATTTCTTTGATTACTTGTAATTCTTTGAACTACATATTGCATTAGGATTTACTCTATATCTTGCCATAACTTAGTCCATTAAGTCCCATAAATAAGATTCATACTCACATGCAATTTCCTCATAAGTTAGTTTGGCTTCCTCTAAATATTCTGAGAGAAAATTACTTACTTGTTGGAAATTGTTAATATCACCATTGTATGTGACATTAAGTCACTTTTCACAAAAGTGAACAGCAGCTTTCTGTTTATCTGTAGTCATATTTGATTGTTTTTTAGGTATATTTCTAGTTTTTACATTCATAAATTATTGCTGCTGCCAGTATTACTAAAGTACAAATTATATGTATTGCTAACATAGTATTCAGTAAATATAGCTATAAAATTATATATGTTGTTGCTTATAACACAAGGTAAAAAAGAAGGTATAAGGTAGGAGATTGTGTTCATCCCACCTTATAATTCTCTTTCAGCTATCAGATAGAAACTCTATTAATATCTGACTCACCCCCCTTCTCCAATGTGAGAAGTTTAGCCTTGGTCAAATCAATAGATTCTCCAACTCCTACAGTAGCATCATTAGCAAGAGGAATATAAGTCTGTCCTCCTCCTACCATCATAAAGCAAACTGAGTTGCCATATTGTGATGGTACTACTGTTGCAGACTCTACTGCCTGAATTTCTTCCTGAGTAAATGCTCGTGAAGATTTAACACTCCATTTTCCTGCATAAGTTCTGAGAGTTGAGAAAATGTTCATACAAACTTACCAATGCCCTTTGGATTTATTTTGGTATCTGGCACACCTGTTAAATGATAAATGTTAAATGATAAATGCTAAAATGCAACTATTGTGGAGTTGCAAAGGCACAGGAGGAGTAATGAGCTATACTAATATCACATATATGATATGATATAACTGATAACTAACCTCAGTGTGTCAAGAACAAAGGAGGAGTAATGAGCCATGCTGATAATATATTGCTGTAATAGAGCTTTGAGATAATAGTTATGAGATAATAATATTGCTTCTACCTTGCCATTCTTTATACAATATAATCATTGTCTTGAAGAGGATAATAATAGTCTTGATTATCTCTATCACCATAATATTGCTTCTACCATAATATATTGCTTTTGCAATACCTTGCTGAAACCAGATAGGATAAAAATAAAAGTGAGGGAAGACCCTCACCTTTATAATTTATAAGGCAAGTATTAAATACTTACCCTATAAATATCACTCTCACCTGACTTACCTAAAGTCACAAGTTTAGCCTTAGTTAAATCAACCAATTCACCAGAGCCAAGGGTACTATTCTGGTCTAGTGGAATATAGGTCAATCCACCACCAACCATAGTGAACTGAACAGAATTACCATACTGAGAAGGTACAACAACAGCCTGAACTACAGCCTTAATTTCCTCTTCAGTAAACTCTCTAGTAGATTTAACTTCCCATTTACCTGCATAAACTCTCAAAGAACTAAAGATATTCATAATATATGTATGGTTGACCTAAGCACCAAAAGGTTCAAAGTTAATAATAAATTCAAATAATAAGGAGAAGTAATGAGTTATTTAAGGTTTTCCTTAGCCTCATAATACTCATAAGGGTCAAATCTATCAACCCAGTTATCATAGTGTTCTAATGTATCAAGGAATGATTCAGTAGCATTATAATAGTCTCTGTAAGGTTGTACTTTATTAATGTCAGAGTACCAGATGCCAAAGGTAAATCCTATAGCCAAGACAATGAGAACACAAGGAATGATAAGCAATAAATCTTTCTTCATTTTAGTAAGTTTTTAATGTTAGTAATCAAATAATAAGGAGGAGTAATGTATCATTTCAACTCCACGGGGGTATATCCCAATCTCAAAAACTATGGGGGAGTGATGAGGTTATTATACACCACTCCTAGAAATATAATAGAAAAAAAAAATTAGAAAAAAAAAAATTATTTTCTGTGCAGTAGATTTTTCATTTATATATTTGCATATATCAGATTTTTCACTTACCTTTGCAGTCGTGTTGGAGTAGCAAGTACTTCAGGATAGAGAATCATCAACTCTTAAAAGCATAGATGACCCCCTGTAATCAGGAGTTTACTTGGGCACAGCAGCTTAGGAAAGTAAAGGATACTAAGAAGGCTACAGGCAAGTGCCCCACTTGAAGAGGATTACAAATAAGTATTTAGCCGAGCTTTAGGCCAAGTCTTCAAGGGTGGTGTAAAAGACTACAGAGATAACACAGAGTGAGAACTAATAATATATAAACGGGGTAAAAGACTGATTATAAGGATGCAAGCCATAATGCTGGCAGGGTCTCTTTATATTTTAAGAAAAGGTTTGATAATTCTAGATTCTGTTGGAATAAAGGGTAATAGGATAAAATTACAAATAATAAAAATGGGAAATTTATTAATAGGAACACATAATAGTGCCACAGGTGAGAAGGGCAAAGGAATATTAAGTTGGTTAGTTACTCCCTTCTCTAAGACACAGTCAAAAACTATAGAAGAGCAATATAATGCAGGTTGTACAATGTTTGATATAGGATTTAAACAAGATAAGGATAAAGTTGTTATATGTAAGCATGGCCTTTGGTCATCAAAGAGGACTTTAGAATCTATATTAAATCAAATAAATAATTATGGGAACTGTTTAGTATCCTTAACATATGAGGGTAAATCTAATACCTTCCTACAGCACCAATCTCTCATAGGATACTATGAATATATAAAAAAGAAATACCCTAATATAACTTGGCAATATTTAGCAGTAAAATATGGTAAAAATTCCCAAGGAATTAAATGTAGATATGATATGCTGAAAGTAGACTTGTCTATAAAGACAGTACAAGGTTTTCTACCTCTAGATGGCAGAAGTTGGCATACTTACCTACCAATACCTTGGTTATTTAAAAAAATATATAATGATACTCCAACATTTAATAATGAATATTATACTTACGTAGATTTTTTATGAGAATAACTAAAGAATTATTAAAGGAGAAACTGTTAAGATGGGTGTGGAAATTTCCACAAAGTTTTGTTGCATTATGCTTAGAGGGTGTAATATGTTCATATTCTATACAGAAAGGCATAGATAGCAGAATTTTTATTATCAATACATTATTACCCTCCTCTATATCTTTAGGAGATTTTATATTTATACGCCCACATTCTTCTGAGAAATCCATTAAACATGAGTTAGGACATAGTAAACAGTCTGATATACTAGGCCCCTTATACCTAATAATAATAGGCATTCCATCATTACTAAATAATATATCTCTTCGCTTATGTAGAAAAGTTGGAATTAAATGGGATTATTATAAATTCTACACAGAAAGGTGGGCTAATAGGTTAGCAGGAATTACTTAGAAGTATATAAATAAAGAATAATTTAACCCTCTTTACTCCTTCAAGACAAGAAAATGATACTTTGGGTTTAAAATAATTGGGAAAAAGTTTGGTTATTTGAAAAATAATACTTACCTTTGCAGTGTCAAAGAGAAGAAGATAAGAAATGTGTTTTAGGATTAAAGAAGTACTACCTTTTTTTTTTCTTGATAATCTGTTCATACTTGCGTATTTCTAACATAAAGGTAGTACTTCTTTTTCTTTATTTTATCTTGTGGTGTAAAGGTAACACATGGGTCTTTGGTCCCCACATTGTAGGTTCGAGTCCTGCCAAGACAACAAGAAGATGCCCTCTTAGTACAAAGGACAGTACATAAGTCTTCTAAACTTAGAATATAGGTTCGATTCCTATAGGGGGTACTTGTTATGGGGATGTAGACTATGGGTTAGGTCATAGCCCTTTCAAGGCTAAGGATAAGGTTCAAATCCTTACTTCCCTACTAATAGATTATGTGGTGTAGTGGTCTGCATATCACACTGTCAATGTGAAGGCTAGGGTTCAATTCCCTCATAATCTGCCCCGTTTATAAGAAAGTCCTATATCACAGCGGTGATTAGGCAAATGGAAAGGTAACTGAATGGGATTCAGCCTAGTCTTGAAAACTAAGGGAACAGTAAAATGTTTGGGGGTCGGGACCTCATCTTTCCGCAATAATAGGTGTTCTTTGACATATTGGTGAAGGAAAGTATGGAGAGTAAACTATCAAGGTGATAGTCCTATCTGCTAAATAGTGAGTACCCTAATAAGGTATTTGTTTCGAGTACACTGCTCTCCGCTAAATAATAAAAAATAGGGAATTAGTCCAGTTAGGTTAGGATGCAGCATTTGGGATGCTGAGGTCAAGAGTTCGAGTCTCTTATTCCCTACTAATCATTAATGGGGAGGTAGCATAAATGGATAATGCGCTAGATTTGCACTCTGGAAGATTGGGTTCGAGTCCCACCTGCTCCACATTGTTTTCTTGTTTTTCATAATACTAAGCTTTGCTTGAACCCTCTTTTGGGCAGTTAGAGGTTAAAGAAACTGCCCTATCAATGCTCCTTAGTTCAGTGGTTCAGAATAGTTCCCTTACAAGGAAAAGGTCATAGGTTCGAGTCCTATAGGAGCAACTAATGGGGATATAGCTGGAAGGTCTATGCACTTGGCTGTTAACCAAGAGATAAAAGTTCGATTCTTTGAACACTAGCTATATATAATGCCCTCTTGGTGGAATTTGGTAGACACGCTGGATTTAGGCTCCAGTATGAAGTAATAGTAGTGTAAGAGTTCGAGTCTCTTAGAGGGTACTAAAAATAATTTGAAAATAGTTAGGAAAATATTTGGTAGTTCCAATTATTTTGCTTAACTTTGCAACATCAAAATAAGAGAATATGTTTGAAGAAGATAGCCTATTTACTCCAATGGAATCAAGCAGAAGTACGGAAGTATCTGGTTCTCAGTTCTTTATTAACTTCTTAAATCAACTTGAAGGTTGGAAAACTAAGTGTAAGAACTTGCATTGGGCAGCACCTAAGAAAAATATCCATGTATATCTTGATGAGTTCCTTGATATATTGTCAGACTATCAGGATGGTCTTGCAGAAGGATATATGGGAATACTTGGTAAAATGCAACCTAATGCTATCAAGGGAACTCCAAGTGATGCACTGAATGCTTTTGACTTTATAAGTGAAGTTAAGTCTGCTACTATTGCATTTTATGATAAGATTCCTCAAGAGACTGCTTATAAAGGTATAGCATCTGAGTGTGAGACCTTTATTCAGAATATCAATAAGTATGACTACTTATTCCACTTATGTGATATAAGGCCGTATTAAGACACCGTCCCCTTAGTGTTAATAGTTAGCAAGCTTGTCTTGTAAACAAGAAGAGAAGGTTCAAATCCTTTAGGGGACTCACAAGTTACTAAAAGCTGTCTTATCTACAGTGAGAGAGTAACACTCAATGCTACTAGATAAACCTCGGCAGGAGCTGACCTGCGCCACTGAAATTAAAAAGCTCAATGAGGTGTAGGTGATTGAGGGTGCAAGTTAAGGTGATACTTGCAATGCCTAAGTACCAGTTACCCAAATCTTAGGCTCTTGTAGATATGGTGTTAGCGGTAGCATATGACATTGCCAATGTCAAGGGGTCAGTTCAAGTCTGATTATCTACTCAATGTGGGATTAGTGTAATGGTAACATGTAACCCTTCCAAGGTTAATTTGACAGTTCGAGTCTGTTATCCCACTCTAACATCGCGGAGAGAATTGGTATTCAATCCAGTCTCATAAGCTGGACTCCAAGTGTTCGATTCACTTCTCCGCAACTAATTTAGATAATATGGAAGAGATAGAAAAGGCAAAGATGACAAGGACCAAAAAGATCAATGGTTCAGAGGTTCATCAAGTTATGACTGCATTAACTGATACTACAATCAGAGGTATTGTAAGGTCAGCCAATGAGGAAGGAATTAAGAGAGAGGATATAGTTTCTCTACTTAAAGAAAATGGTCAGTTTGTATTAATCTACTTTAGATAAAAACATTATGGAAATGGAAGAGCAGAAGACAATAGAAAGACCCTTGATGAGTGAAGAGGAGTTCAAGGATTATATGGAGAAGAATAGAGTAGATATTGTGGGAGATTTCTATGGAAAAGGTATTCTTCACCTAAGAACTTATGAAGCAGTAAGCAAGTTCAAGTCTGTAAGGAGAGCAATCAGAAGAGGTCATGTATCTCTTGATGGTATTATCTTCCCTAAGAGACCTTTCAATAACAAGGCTAATACTTGTAAGAGAAAGGGACATCACAGTAGGACTATTAATGAGAGAAAGAAGATGATTTATGAGCAACTTAAACACAGAAAATCAGCCTAATGATTACAATGAAGTGCCAGTATTATACTGCAAGCATTGTCTATCATTGAATATTATGAACATTCCGAGAATGGAGGATTCAGATTACTGTGATGAGTGTGGCTCCACTGATATAGGAGAATGTTCAATAGAAGAGTGGGAGACTCTATACAAGAATAGATATAGACATAAATTCCTTGAAGAGTATTAACAACTTAATTACAAATTAAAATGGAAGAGCAGAAGGAAAAGGTTGTAGAGATGCAACCAACAACAAAGGAAACAGAGAGACCTGAAAAGATGTCTTATGAGCAGTTAGAGAACATAGCTCATCAGCTTAGTGAGCAGGCTAAGCAGTTATATATGAAGCTGCAAGCTGCTAATATGGGTAACATGTTCAAGAGACTTGACTACTTGTTTAAGGTAGTAGAGAATGGACATATGTTTAAGCAAGACTTCCTTGAGAAGTGTATTGCTGAGATTGAGGAGCTTATGACAGTTCCTAAAGAGGTTGAGGAAGATAATAAGGAAGAGGAAACACCAGATATTAAAACTGAAAAGTAAGATACATGATGAAGGAAGAGTGGAGAGATATAGAAGGATATAATGGATTATATCAAGTATCCAATCTTGGTAGAGTTAGGTGTGTTAGGATATTAAAACCTGCGTTTACTGAAGATGGCTACTTAAAAGTAGTTCTTCAGGATAAAAGAAATATTAAAACATCTACTATACACAGGTTAGTAGCTAAATCTTTCCTATCTGATTATTCTGATGATTTACAAGTGAATCATAAGAATGAAGTTAAAACTGATAACAGAGTAGAAAATCTTGAAATGTTATCTTCAAAAGATAACAATAACTATGGTAGCAGAAATGAAAGAATATCTAAAGCTTTGGGGAAAAGAGTCATTCAACTTACTATATTCAATGAACCTATAGCTGAATACTATTCTACATCTCAAGCATCAAAACAAACTGGTATTTCTCATAGAAATATTGCTACCTGCTGTAGGGGAGAGAGAATTTCTGCTAGAGGGTATAAATGGAAATATAAAGATGGTTAAGAAAGCAAATAACATCGTCAGAATACCCACTTCATTAAATGGTAAATTCTTTAGATATTGGTTTGAATTTTTAGAGCCTTTTCATAAGCTAACTGATAGAGAGATTGATGTAATTACATCCTTTGTCAAGCAAAGATATGAACTCAGTAAAGTTATCAAGGACAATGAGATACTTGATAAGGTTACAATGAGTGAAGATACAAAGAAGAAAGTAAGGGAAGAGTGTAATATCACTCTCCCACACTTTCAGGTAATTATGGGCAAGCTAAGGAAGAATAAAGTTATCATTGAGGGTAAGATTAATCCAAGGTTTATTCCCAACATTGATGAAGAGACTGGCACTTTCCAACTATTGTTACTTTTTGAATTGAAATGAATTATCCTGATATAATTGGTAAGGTTTCTGAAGAGTTGAATTTACCTAAAGAAGTGGTAGATAAAACATATAAGGCATTTTGGTTATTTATTAACCAATCCATACAGTCCTTGCCATTAAAGGAGAATCTTAATGAAGAGGATTTTGCTAAGTTAAGAACAAATTTCAACATTCCATCACTGGGTAAACTGACTTGCACTTATGATAGGATGTTAGGTATGAAAAAGAGACTCAAGTTTATTAAACAGATAAGGGAGAAGAGATGAAGAAATTGTTTATTAGTCAGCCCATGAAGGGTAAGACAAATGAAGAAATAGAAGCTGAAAGAGCCAAAGCTGTGGAAGAGGCTAAGGCAGTACTCAATGATGATGTGGAAGTGATTGATAGTTTCTTCAAAGATGCACCAGTAGATGCAAGACCTCTGTGGTTCTTGGGTAAATCAATTGAGCTATTATCTATGGTATAAAAGTTATTGAGTATGTTGAAGGTTAAGAAAATAAAGCCAATGTTCACTGCACTTATCACTACAATGGATAAGTATGAACATGATGTAACTACAAGAGGTGGTCTAATTGATACTACTAAGCAGCAGGGTGGATTAAAAGAATATCAAACTGTACTTGCAGTAGGTAGTTCAGTAAGAGATATAAAGGTAGGTGATATAGTGTGTGTAAACCCTACAAGGTTTGCAGTAAGAAAACATCAAGCAGGCACTCTTAAAGATGGAATTGTAACTGACAATCCTGTTACTACTTACAATTTTGATGTTGTTGAGATGGATGGAAAGCAGTGTCTATTGCTACAGGATAGGGATATAGACTTTGTGGTAGAGGAGTGGGAAGAAGTTCCTGACCCTACTCCATCTCCAATTATCCAACCAGACAAGAAAAGACTAATTGTATAATACAAAAGAGTATCAGGAATACTATTCTGATACTCTTTTTTTTTTACCAATACTTTATGATAAAATTATTCAGATACGAAGGATATAAGATAATAATATCTGAGGAAGCTCTTGCCCTAAAGCCATTCAAGCAAATTTGGCAAAGAGATAGGACTGTTAACAAGGATAAGGCAATCGCAGAATTGGGATTTATATATTTTTTCTGTGACCCTAGAAGTGATTACCAATATCTTGTTGATGAGGATGAGAGAAAGGAAGCTATTAAAGAGGGAGAAGGTATGCCTCCCAAATGGGAGCCTGATAAAGTAGTAAAGGATGCTATGGAGTTTTACATGTCCTTTAAGCCAATCTCCGCTTTACTTCTTGAAGACACGAGATTCATGGTTGATAAGTTCAGGGCAAAGCTTAGGAGCATTGATTTTGACAGTCTTGAAGTAAAGGAATTTAAGGAGATTACCAGCATTGTAAAGCAGATTACTCCACTTGTCAAGGACTTGGATGAAGCAGAAAAGGCCCTCAATTCAGAAATAAGAAACTCAGGAAAGATGAGAGGTTCAGGAGAGAAGACAATATTTGAAGATGACTTAGCAATATAATTATGTTAGAACACTTTATAGAGGGACTTAATAAACATATTGAGACAAGGAGAAGTGAGAGGGGAATTGAGAATGTAGGGCACATGGTATTACAGAAAGAAATCATGCCTCATTCCTCATTCAAGGTTTATAAGATTTACAAGTACACTCTTTGGTTCACTAAGAGAGGTAAATCTTATAGAGTAATAACAGTACAGCATACTGCTAAGGTTCCTGATGGTCAGGAAGAGAATATGTTAAGAGAGATGAATATCATGTTGAGTACACTAATATTCAATTGGATAGGCTCTGATTTTTATGAAGCAGTTATAAAGGGAGAATATAATGGAGTTTCAGAAAATACCAATGAATAAATATCAAACTGAGCTAACTGAGGAATTGGTTAATAGCCTTCCTCAGGAAGTTCAGGACCAGTTATTTGATATTATAAATAATGTAGAGTTTGTCAAGAGATTGATAAGTCCTACAAGAGAATATGCTAAGGATAGACCAAGGGATGATAGGGGTAGAATCATTGTAGACTTGGCTAATCCTCATATATTAGAGGATATGGATTACTTCAGGCCATCTGCTATACATTATGAGAAGTATGGTACATTTACCAACCTTAGACCTAATGCCAATCCTAATAGTGAATATGGTAAGTGGATAAGAGAAGAGAGAAGAAGGATTTGGGATGGATATGTAAGGGAATCTGATGGAGAATGGGTTACAGGATATTTGTATTGGTTCCTTAATTATTCTCCTATGATGCTATCCAAGATTAGGGAGTATAAAGATAAGGATGGTAAAAAGAGGAAGTCAAAGAGGGCAGATAGAGTAGAGTCATTACCTGAGTGCTGGGAAGGTATATATTGGAGATTCCATTGCTTAGACCAAGCATCAAATGGTGGCCTTTACAACAACTTTGAAGGAGGTCAGCACATGGCTGAGCTTGCATCCAGAGGTAAAGGTAAGTCATATAGTCTTGCATCAATTCTCAATCACATATTTGTAGTGGGTGAGAATAAGGATGCACATGAGAAAGTAAAGGGTATAGTAACTGCTTATCAGAAGGAGTATCTTACTAAGGATGGTGTCCTTAATAAGTTTGTAGATATGGCTAACTTCTGTGCAACTAATACTCAGTTCCCAAGAAAGAGATTAAAGAACTCTTTACAGGAAATGACTTGGACAATGGGGTATAAGGATGTAGAGTTGGATATTGAAAGAGGCACTCAGAATACAGTCTTAGGTGTATCATCTAAGGATGATGAATCTAAGTTGAGAGGTAAGAGAGCTGCCAAGATTCTTATCGAGGAGTTTGGTACTTTCCCTAGACTTGTAGACCTATATAATGTATTGTTACCTTCAGCACAGGATGGTGATATTATCTTTGGACAAATCTATATGTTAGGTACTGCTGGTGATAATGAATCAGACTTTGCTGGTGCCCAAGAAATCATGTATAATCCAAGGGGTTACAATATGTATGCCTTACCTAATGTGTTTGATAAGTATAATCAGGGTAAGCCTTATTTTGTGTTCTTCTTCCCCGGTTATGTAAACAGAAAAGGATGCTACAATGAAGATGGGGTATCTGATATTATCAAGGCACTGATTGAGATTCTTATGAACAGATACAGGGTAAAGTATAATTCTACTGACCCTAATACTATTATCAAGACTATTGCTGAGGTTCCTATTACACCTGCTGAAGCTATTGTGAAGACAGGTGTAAACATGTTCCCTGTAGCTGATTTGACTGAAAGAATAGGTCAACTGGATTCCAATCCTACAGAATATGATGATGTATATGTAGGTGATTTGGTATTCAATAAAGATGGTCAGGTGGAGTATAAACCTACCTCTGCTACACCTATTAGGGATTTCCCACATAAGGATAATAAGATAGAGGGTGCTATTGAAATATATCAGTTACCTGAGATTGATAGGAATACAGGTAAGCCATACAATGATAGGTATATATTAGGTGCTGACCCTTATGATGATGATGAATCAAATACTATGTCTTTAGGTTCTATATTTGTACTGGATTTATGGACAGATAGGATAGTAGCTGAATACACTGGAAGACCTCCTTTTGCTGATGATTACTATGAGATTTGTAGAAAGCTTTGTCTATTCTACAATGGCAGGCTGAACTATGAGTACAATAAAAAAGGTCTATTCTCTCACTTCTCGACAAGAAATAGTCTCTATCTTCTTACAGATGTTCTTGATTTCTTAAAGGAAAAGCAGATGATGAAAGATGGCTATGGTAACAAGTCAAAAGGTACTAATGCCTCTCCTGCCATTAATGCTTATGCAAGGAGTAGATTGAGAAGCTGGCTATTAGCTCCAGTTCCTATTATGCAAACTATTGATGGAGAAGAGAAAGAGGTAATGGTCCCAAGACTATTTACTGTGAGGAACAGAGCACTGCTGAAGGAGCTTATTAATTACAACTCTGAGGGTAACTTCGATAGAATATCTGCTATGGGTATGTTGATGCTTCTAAGAGAAGATAGAATGATAAGATACCAAGGAGATGTTAGTAAGGAAAAGCAGGAGAGGGCTAATAATAGCTATGATGGTAATGACCCATTCTTCAAGAGGAACTATGACTTTAGGTTTAGGCAGTAAATTTAGTAAAAATGGAGACTAATGGTTAATAAATTACTTATATACTTGCATGGGATTATATTTTTATTTAACTTTGCAAAGTAACTAGATTGAAGTATATGGAAGAGAAGCACATAGTATACCTACATATAAATAAGACAAATAATAAAGTCTATGTAGGAATAACTTCTATGGCTGTTAATAATAGATGGAGAGAAGGAAAGGGCTACATAAAATGTGAAATTATGAATAGGGCTATTCTAAAGTATGGCTGGAATAATTTTGAGCATATTATATTGTGTAAAACCTCCAAAGATAGAGCAATTGTTTTGGAACAATATCTTATCAGACATTACAAGAGAAAAGGGCTAAGCTACAATATATCTAATGGTGGACAAGGCGTAGGAACAGTTAGTGAATATACTAAGAATAAGCTCAGAAAATACGTAGGTAGTAAAGCCTCCATGTATGGCAAACATCCATCAAAAGAAACTATAGAGAAAAGAGTTTCTACAAGAAAGGCTCTTGGTCATTATGCAAAAGATATGCCTTGGCTAGCTAAATATAGGCTTAGAAAAGGCAAAGATAGTCCTTTATTTGGGAAAGCTCCAAGTGAGAATACCTTGTTAGCACATAGAAAAATAATACTTCAATTTAATTTAGATGGAGAGTTTATAAAAGAATTTAATTCAATTAAGGAAGCCTCTGAGGAGATTGGTGTTTCCAAGTCAGCAATTGTACACTGCCTGAAAGGAAAGACTAAAAAGGCAGGGGGATATAAATGGAAATATAAGTATGAGTGAATTTTGTCAATTGCCTCCTCAAAATCTGCCTTTTAATAAAAAGACTAAGGGGTGGAGAAAGAAGCATTTGGACTTTGCTGAGTCTAAGACATTTTTTAATTATAATCTTGTAAGGAAAAGTGTTATGCATAAAAAAATTGCATATGACCTTCTTAATGGCAAGCTTCATATGAGTGACCTTGAGATGATACTGAATCCTGAGAAGCTACAGGCAGGTTTCATACCTGATAGAATCCAACACTATCCTATTATGAATAGTAAGTTGAATGTGCTTAGAGGTGAGGAAAGTAAGAGAGTTTTTGACTTCAAAGTAGTAGTTACTAACCCTAATGCTATTACAGAGATAGAGAATAACAAGAAGCAAGAATTACTACAGAAGCTACAGGAATGGGTATCTAATACTTCTCAATCAGAAGAGGAGACTAACCAAGAGCTTGAAAAGATAAATGATTACTACACCTATGAGTGGCAGGACATGAGGGAAATTAGGGCTAATGCCCTTCTTAACCACTATGTAAAGGAGTTGAATATTCCTTTAATGTTCAATCAAGGGTTCATGGATGCAATGGCAGTTGGTGAAGAGATTTATCAATGTGATATTGTAGGAGGTGAGCCTACTATTGAAAGACTAAATCCACTCAAAGTAAGAATCTTTAAGTCAGGATATAGCAATAAGATTGAGGATGCAGATATGATAATCCTCGAAGATTATTGGAGTCCAGGCAAGGTTATTGATACCTACTATGATGTATTGACAAAGAAAGACATGGAGTATATAGAGAAAATGCCTGACCATGTAGGTCAAGCTGCTACAGACTCTATGGATAATATTGATGAGAGATATGGCTTTGTCAATAATCACATGATAGGGGATGAAATAAGTACAGAGGGATTCTTTTGGGACCCATTAGGAGGATATGATGGAGTTAATAACTCACTTCTTCCTTATGATGTTGCAGGAAACTTGAGAGTACTTAGAGTATATTGGAAGTCAAGAAGGAGAATAAAGAAGATAAAAAGATATGACCCTCAAACAGGTGAAGAGATATTTAACTTCTATCCTGAGACCTATGTAATAGATAAGGATGCTGGAGAAGAAGAGCAGATATTCTACATCAATGAAGCATGGGAAGGAACTAAGATTGGCACAGACATTTATGTCAATATGAGACCAAGAGTAGTTCAGTACAATAGACTAAGCAACCCCTCAAGATGTCACTTTGGAATTGTAGGTTCTATTTATAACCTTAATGACAACAGACCATTCAGCTTGGTGGATATGATGAAGCCATATAACTACTTGTATGATGCAATACATGATAGATTAAATAAGCTGATAGCAAGAAACTGGGGTTCATTGGTGAGATTAGATTTTGCCAAGAAACCTAAGGGATGGGATGTAGAGAAATGGTTATACTATGCAAAGACTATGGGTCTTGCAGTAGAAGATAGCTTCAATGAAGGTAATGTAGGTGCAGCTACAGGTAAACTTGCAGGTGCATTAAACAATGCTTCTACTGGGGTAATTACAGCTTCTGATGGTAATCAGATACAGCAATACATTAATCTTCTTGAGTTTATCAAGATGGAAATGGCAGAAGTTGCTGGCATTACCAGGCAAAGAGAAGGTCAGGTAAGTAATAGAGAGACAGTAGGTGGAGTAGAGAGAAGCATGATGCAGTCTTCTCATATTACAGAGTGGCTATTTGTAGTACATGAGGATGTCAAGAAGAGGGCATTAGAGTGTTTGCTTGAAACAGCTAAGATAGCATTAAGAGGCAGAAGCAAGAAGTTCCAATATATCTTGTCTGATAATTCAATAAGAGTTATGGAGATAGATGGTGATGAATTTGCAGAAGCTGATTATGGTCTTGTAGTGGATAATAGCAATGGTGTTCAAGAATTAAACTCAAAACTTGATACTTTAGCTCAGGCAGCATTGCAGAACCAGACTCTATCATTCTCAACTATTATGAAGTTATTCAGTTCATCTTCACTTGCTGAAAAGCAGAGACTTGTTGAAAAGGATGAAAGAAGTATTCAAGAAAGACAGGCTCAAGCTCAACAACAGCAATTGCAGGTACAGCAACAAGAGATAGAACAGAAGGCTCAGATGGAACAGGCTAAGATGCAACAGGAAGATGCTCTTAACCAAAGAGATAATGAGACAAAGATTATTATTGCACAAATGCAAGCTTATAGCAAGAATAGTGAAGATGATGGTATAATAGAACCTGAATATTCACAAGAGGCTAAAGACAAACTACTTGAGCAGATAAGGGAATTTGATTTAAGACTTAAGCTTGACAAGGAAAGGCTGGAGCATGATAAGGAGAAGGCTGAAACTGATGCAAGGCTCAAGGAAAAACAAATAAATAAGCAGAAAGCAACTTCTAATAACAATAATAAGCAATGAAAAGATTTAGAGATATTATACAAGATATAAAAGCTCCAAGTACAAGTGACCTCTGGATTAATAATGGAGAGTTGAAGTACTATACTAGTAATGGCTGGAAAGCCATTACTGGTAATGGCTCTTCCGATGTATATGTTCTACCGGGTAACCTTCAAACAACAGAAGGATGGTCTACAACAGACGTAGAATCTATTGTGGGGAATTGGGATGAGTTTATAAAAGCTGCCTCAAGTGGTAAAGTGATTATTGGTTGTATTGAAGGTGACTTTAATCACACTATTTACATGAATCTTACACTAATTACTTACGATGGTAATAATGTACTTATATTGGTTTCCATAGCAAATTGTTTTTATTCGTGGGCAGCCTACAAGACTGAAGATGATAGTTCTATAAATTTTGCAGGTATTACTGAACTACTCCTCAATTCTTCTGTTATAAACTCCTTAAATTCTCCTTCTACAACTGCTCCTCTATCAGCCAACCAAGGTAGGATTTTGAATGAAAAGATAGTAAAACTAGAGAGTAAGTCTAATGTTGCAGTACTTACACCTACAGGTACAAAACTAATGGAGTTGGTATCCAGTAGTCCTAATGTTACACAAGAGCAGTTGGCTGAAGCAGGTTTCACTCCTGAAATATGTAGAAGGTTGAATGCTGGAGAAGTGATTTACATGAGTGGTGAATGTGCTGATTTTAGTAATGATGCTTTGTATCCAATACAGGGTATTGCCCCTAATTCCTCTCCTGACTTAGTACCGTCTAGATTGTGCTACTGTCACTATAGTAGTTATAATGCGGATGGCACTGCTAATGGAGGGTGCTTTACTACAATTAAGAAGCAATCCTCAGGTCAGTACCTTGTAGATTATATTGAGGTGTAGTATGGAAATGATGAAAAAGAAACAGGTTGTTGCTTCCCATAATAGAGAGCCTCTTATAGAGAATCTATGGTTAAGGGATGGCAAGTTGCTATACTTTGTCAATGGAGAGTGGCAACCTGTATTAGGTCAAGATTCTAAAGTAATTATAGAGTAACATGTTTACTAAGAATCAAATAGAAGAAATTAGAGACAAATTGGCTCAGTTGGGAGTCAAGGATACAGAGTTTAAGGTAACAGAAGAAGTATCTGAAGATGATATGATAGCCATTGTCTCAGGTGGTGAGAATAAGATAATCCTGTTGAAAGACCTATTGAGTGAAGCAGCAGGTACTATTATTATCGAGTAAAAAAAAAAAAAAAAAAAAAGAATGAAGATTGTTAATTCAATTATGCCAATGAGTGACATAGAAGCACTGGCAGCAAATGGACAAAAACTAAGAGTAGCGGTAACAAAGACTTCCGCGCAAGGTAAGAGTGCACAAAGTGCTACACCTAATTTAATGTCTTTCAGTACTGATGAAAACAGTATTTGGTTTAATGGGAAGAAGTATGGGGTGCATCTTTTTAAAGATAGCATCTATACTCTAAGTACTAGTTCCTCTCATCAGGATATAGTAAATGCTTTAAATGGATTAGATAATAGTAATATAAAAAGCTTTGTAGATACAGGCGTTATAGGGGTTTTTAGACTTAATGAATCTCCAGATTATTATCAGGGTATTGTGACATTAGGCTATGAAGAGGAAGAACCTATACATATGTATTTATATATAACTGATAATTACTACAATACTAAATATATTTCAATCAATATATCTACTCCTGCAAAGTACGTGGTAGAAGCAGTAGAAGATAGTTCCTTGTTAAGGAGAGCTGATGTTGCAAATAGCCTAACCCTTACTTCTACTACAACACCCCTTTCAGCTGCAATGGGAAAGAAGCTAAATGATGAAAAGCTTGCAAAAACGGATGTAGTGAATAACCTTACCACTACTGACACTTCAAAAGCCTTATCAGCGGCACAGGGTAAAGCGTTGAATGACAAGTTTAATGGGAACAAGATAAATATCAACTTCTCAGCTACTTCAAATTCAACAGATAATGCCACTATAAAAGGCTACATGGGGAACATAGATGGTGCCACTCTTGTTAGTAAGCTTACTTATGGTGCAAATCTGGTTGACAGTAGTAGTGATGATTGGGTAATTACTTTGCAGGAGGTAAGTGCTACAAAGGTAGTATTTGTAGGGTTAAAGCTTCAATCATTTTGTATAGCTACTAAGACTATCACAGTAACTATAAGTGGCAGTAATTACACAAATATGGCTGTTATTACTGCCGATAGATATGTGCCTAATGTGGTAAATAATCTAACCTCATCTGATACTGCAAATGCTCTTTCAGCTGCGCAAGGCAAAGCACTTAATGATAAGATTTCTGCGTTAGGCTCTGTCTATAGAATAAAAGGTAGTAAGACAAATATTTCAGAGGTTTTAGCTTTGACAGATGCAAAGGTTGGTGATGCTTGGAATGTAACTAATGCCTTTACCTTTGGAGGTAAACCATATCCTGCAAATACTAACGTTGTATGTATTACAGCAACAAGTACATCTGACCATGATGAAAATAATTGGGACCCTATTGGTGGTACTGTTGATTTGAGTACTTATGTGCCTAAGAGTGATATAGTTGATAACCTATCAACTTCAGATTCAAAAAAGCCTCTCTCTGCTAAACAAGGACTTGCCCTTGCTACTATGATAACGGAATTAGAAGATGATAAGGAGACCTATCAGCTTCTCAAAACACTTGAAAGTGGCACACTATCCACTCAGAGTGAAATAGATGCTATTCTAGGTCCCTATAGTAGCTTCAATGCCGCCCTTAATGCAGGTAAGGTAATACATGGAGTATATAAAGACAACATTAACAGAATGAATACAGTAGCATTCTCAGCATTCAATGATACTACTAACAGTAGGGTTAGAATGTTTGCGATACTGAGTAGTTCTACCTTACTATATATACAGGCTACTTATAGTGGGACTAATTGGACTAGTGCTACCACAAGTGAAGAGCCTTTTAATGCAGGCATCACTATAGAATAAAAAAAAGTTATGAGTGCAAAAGGTAAAGAGTTTAAAGTAAATGTATCTACCAACAGAGCTACTGCAATAAGTAGCTCTGCTGGCAGTTACCCTAATGTGTTGTATTTCCCTACAGATGATGATAATGTCATCATATTTAATGGGAACATATATGATTGGAATGCAAGTGTAACTTCCCCTAAGTTAATCTCCTCAGGAGACCTGAATACATATAGGGGAACTCAATATTTAGGTGTTTATTATGCCAATTATGGCAATAGTATAAGTAATAAACCTTCTGGAGTATCACAGTTTGCATTACATGTGCTCTTGGAGAATAATGACTCTTCGACTATACAGGTACTTTATTCAAAAAACAAGATATATACTAGAGCTTATGAGTCATCTTCTTGGTCTTCTTGGACTGAGATTGGTGCAGGAGGTATAACTTCTATACCTCAAGCTTCTAGTTCAGCATTAGGAGGTATAAAGATAGGGTACTCTGATAATGGCAGGAACTATGCTGTAGAGTTGGATAGTTCTGGTAAGGCTTATGTTAATGTACCATGGACAGATACAAATACAATATATAATGTTGCTACTACTAGTGCCAATGGACTTATGAGTTCTAGTGATAAGTCCAAGCTTAATGGAATCCAAGCAGGTGCAGATGCTGTGTCATTCAGCAGGTCTTTGTCTTCAGGTACAAAGATAGGTACCATTAATATTAATGGTGTCAATACTGACATATATGCTCCAACAGCAAGAGAGCCAGTTGAATATGGAGTAGCTACCTCAACTACACTAGGATTGGTCAGGATTGGGTATCCTGAGAGTGGCAAGAATTATCCTGTTGAGCTTAATTCCTCAAATCAGATGTATGTCAATGTCCCTTGGACTGACAATAACACAACTTACTCAGCAGGAGCTGGACTTAGTTTATCAGGAACAGTTTTCTCCCTAGAGAAGGCAACACCTACTACACTAGGTGGTGTAAAGGTATCCCGCACTGAGATTAGAACAATATCTGCTGTTGCTGCTACTACTTTTGGTTCACAGAACAGAATATATCCTGTCCAGCTTGCTTATCCATCAGGTAGTGCAGGAACAGATGGTAATAAGGTACTTTCAGTGTATGTTCCTTGGGAGAATACTACTTATAGTGTAGTAAGTACCTCAAAGAATGGGTTAGTCAGTATGGATTCTGCATTGGCAGAGCTAGCCTACGAAGATAAGGATGCTGGTAACCTAGGTTCTCTTGCTAGATTTGGAGAGATGGGCATGTTGGAGGTTTCAACAATTGTGGAAGATGACTTAGCTCTGGTTAATAAGAGTAATAGATGGACAGCATATCAGGACTTTAAGTCAGGTGCTGGTAATTCAGGCTCTGATATGAGATTCAAAAGGGAAGTCACATGTATGCCTGATGTGCTGGATAATCTGATGTCATTAAATGTCATAAAGTATATATGGGAACACCCTGATGAAAATGGTATAAGATGCACTTTTGGTGTGAAAGCTGACCAGCTTCTGTCACTAGGTGGTGTATATGCTACTATGGTCCACAGCAGAGCTGATAAATATGATACCAAGTGGGTAGAATATGATAGATTTGGTGTGCTGGCAATCAAGGCATTACAGGAGGTTGTAATGAGGAACAAGCAACTGGAGAGCAGGATAAAATATCTTGAGGATACGATAAATTCTATGAGAAGAGTATGGGAAGAGAATTCATGACACAAATAGAGGCAGTAAAGAAGGTAGGAGGTTCCCTACCTTCTGCTACAAAACAATTTTGTACAGCCTCTTGGCTTGCAGGCCATTCTGGTATATTTGATACCAACTCCCTACAAAGGTATGAAGCAAAAGACTTTGTGAGTGAAATGCATATAAAGCCTGCTATAGTAACAACTAAATATGAAATAACAATTCCTGAGGTGAGGGTTTCTTTTGGACTTGAAAGTGGCACTCCTCAAGGATTTACACATCTTAGTGAATCTGACCAATTATCACAGACTAAGGCAGTCTTATGTGCAGTACCTGTTGATGGTGGTCAGATTTCTTCAAGTGTATATACTCCTACTAATGGTGGTAGAGATGACAATTATGGTACACAGTATATGCTATTCTCAGGCATGAAAATATCTGTTGTTGCAGGTACTTCACTAGCTAAGTTATACATAGTATTGTATAATGACCAAAGTACCATGGTTCAGTATAATAATAAGAGCATTACCAATCTTATGTCAGGTAACAACATATATAAGCTGGCTAATGCTATTATGAGAAATAGTTCTGTTTACAGTAGCCTGTTTAATGGTGCAAATTACACAAAGACACAAGCAGTAGGTGATTCTAATGGTAATGCTACTAATTCTGTGTGGTGTGCTATGCTTCCATTGACAGATGATGGAAAATCTAATGGGAGTTATTCAGTAGGTTCAAGCATGGAGATGCGTCCCACTAATGTCAATTCTAACCAGCAACTGTACAACTTCAAGGGTTCTATAATTTACAACAAATTAAGTTCATTTACTCCAACTACATAGCTATGAGAAAGATATTAGTAAGCATTATATCAGTGATTATGCTGGCTTCCATATCCTGTTCCATGTATTACTGCAATGGGTATAAGAAAATATCTGATGAGTTGGCTGTTGCAGTGAATAACAATAAGGCATACTCCTTGGAGAACAGTTCCCTGAAGAAGGAAAATAGAGTGTATAAGCTAACTGCTGAGCAGCTTGAGTATTACAGTGATTCCATTACTGTTGAAATGGACAGGATTAGAAAGGAGTTGAAGATAAAGGATAAGGATTTGCAATACTTACAATATCTGTTATCTACATCAGAAAGGATAGATACTGTTACTTTCCAAGATACCATATTCAGTGAAACAACATTTCATGTTGATACTCTGATTGGGGATAAATGGTATCAGTTGAAGCTGGGAATGAAATTTCCCAATGTCATTGCAGTGCATCCTAAATTTGTAAGTGAGAAATACATAGTTACACATAGCAAGAAAGAGACTGTAAATCCTCCTAAGAAATTTTTTCTGTTTAGATGGTTTCAGAAGAAACATAGAGTGGTGGAAGTTACTATTGTGGAAAATAGTCCTTATGTGAATAATAAGCAGCAAAAATTTATTGAAATAATTAAATGACATGATTGACCTAGGTATATTAATTACTGGAGGAGTAGGGATAATAACCACAGTAATCAGTGGTTGGACTTCTTGGTTCTTTGCAAGAAGAAAGTATAATAGTGAGGTAGATAATAACCTCATAGAGAACATGCAGCAGTCTTTGGAGTTTTATAAGAAGTTGTCTGACGACAACAAGAACAGGCTTGATGAGGTTCTTAAAAGAAATGCAGAGCTGGAACAGGAGATAAGGGATTTAAGGAAGCAGATGTTCAGTCTCATGAACTCCATCTGTACTGACCTTACTTGTCAGTTGAGGAAAAGAAACTTGAATTTATTTAATGAGCAAAATGGAACTGATAGTAGACAGGAAATGGAAGAAACAGAGTTACACGATAAGTAACCTACTTGTAGATGGGAAGTGGTTCTGTAATGTACTTGAAGATACTGATAGAGGATTAGATGACAGCATGAGTGTCGCTAAAATCAAATCCTTAAAGAAATCAGGCATTACAGCAATCCCTAGTGGAACTTATGATGTAACTTTAGATGTATATAGCCCTAAGTTTGGGCCTAAATCTTTCTACAAAGAGACATGCAATGGCAAATTACCCAGACTTCTTAATGTAAAGGGGTTTGATGGTATCCTTATACATGCAGGTAATACAGATAAGGATACTTCAGGATGTCTCTTGGTAGGTGTAAACTCTGAAGTTGGTAAGGTTCTGAATAGTCAGGATACATTCAGGAAGCTATATAAGCTACTTCAAGAGGGCAAGAATAGAGGTGAGAAAATAACCATAAAAATTCTATGATATGGCAAAGAAGTGTGGTTGCAAAGGAAAAGGTAAGAACAATAGAGGTAAATGATTATGGATGCAAGAATAGTTTCAAATCAAGTTATAAATAGCCTTCAAATATCTGTACTGAAGGAGGTGCCTTCAGGGAACTTCAATCCCGGAGTCAACTTCCTACTGAAGAATATATCTGATGATGATGTGGAGGTTACTATAATTCCAGCAGGACAAAAGGATAGCATAAAGACTATTCTAGGTGTTGGATGGAATCCAGAGATATGTAAAGGTGTTATAAATGCTCCTTCAGGAGTTCTTCAATATGGATATTAAGATATGGCAACAGCAATTATAGGTACATAAAGCATCTTCCTAAGGCATCAATACTGCCTACTTTACCAGAGACAGGTAGACCTAACAGGATATATTTTATCCCCAATGAAGACCCTACAGAAGATAATAGGTATAATGAATATCTATGGGTAAAGGATGAGACTTATCCTGATGGCCATTGGGAGCTTGTTGGTCCTACCACAATAGACCTGACTGATTATGCCACTAAGGAAGAGGTAAGTGATTTGAAAGACTCCATAGGTGAGCAAATAAAGAAGTATTTGCCCTTATCAGGAGGTACAATGGATAAGGGCAGCAACATATCCTTCCCATTAGATAGTGGGAGTACTGTGTATAATGGTTCTGGAATATCAGTGGGTGGCAAAGCCAGTACTGACATCCTACATGCAGCAGGAGGCACTACTAAAATCAAGACCTTGAATGGAGAATCTATGTTAGGAGAAGGTAATATTGTAATAGACCCTTCAAGTGTTCCAGTATCTTTAAGCTGGTATAATAGGACTAGCAGTCAGCAGGATGCCACAATAAACCTGACAATTGGAGATACCACAGTAAACCTATTCCCTAATATATTCAAATTATTTAAGGCTGGTAAAGTTTCCACTTCCGAGTCCCTTAGTATAGAACTTACTGCTAATCCTGGGGTAAGTGGGGTACCACAAGTTCCTACCTCATTATGCCAGTGGAGCATACCTTTGGCTGACAGTAATACCGCAGGTATTATATCAAGTGAGGATAAGGCTAAGTTAGATAACCTATCTGACCCAAAGAATTTGCTAGCTTATGGTGTGAAAGTATAGTGGAGAAAAGTTTGATATACATAAGGCAAAGGAAATTTGTGAAAGGTATAGAGGAGTGATTCCTGTGTCTGCAACTCCTACTGATGTGTATGTGGCAATCAACTCACAGTATCATGATTATGTTGAGCTGTTTAAGAGTTGGTTTGGTGATAATGTAGACCAAAAGATAATAGAATCTGCTATTATATTCTGGTTCAAAGATGTGGATTGCAAAGCCGAAAACAAGGTAGTAGAATATCTTGGAGAATACTAATAAGATAAGGGTAAGAGGTAATCTTACCCTTTCTTTTTGTCCATATTGCAAGTATTTTTATATGCTACTAATAAGTGTTTTATTTACTATCTTGCAGATATGCAAAACTTTACTTACCTTTGCACTGTTTTAAGAACAAAAAGGTAGAAGAGTATGGAAGAAGAACTTAGCTTAGATAACATCTTAGGAGCAGAGGAGATTGAGAATCTGTTTGTAGAAGATGAGGATACACAGAATACCCCACCTGCAAATGGGGAGCCTCCTAAGAAAGAGGAGGAGCCAAATAAGAATAAAGAAGAAACTACTGAGGTTGTTGATGTAGATAACTTATTTACTAATACACCAGAGAGCGTAGGTAGTGGAAAAGAAAATACAGAGGAAAAGGAAGATACCACTCCTAAAGGGGATGGCACTTCTCCCAAAAACTTCTACTCTTCCATTGCCAAAGCCTTGAAAGAGGAAGGTATCTTCCCAGCCCTTGATGATGAGGGCTTATCTAAGGTTAAAGACCCTGAAGACTTTAGAGATTTAATTGACCAACAGATAAAGGCAGGTCTTGATGAAAGACAGAGAAGAATTGATGAAGCCTTGAATGCTGGAGTTGAACCTACAGAGATTAGAAAGTATGAGAATACTATAAACTTCCTTGATTCTATTAAGGAAGAGAATATCTCTGATGAAGGTGATAAGGGAGAAAAACTTAGAAAAGACCTGATTTATCAAGACTTTATCAATAGAGGTTATAGTAAGGAAAGAGCTGCAAGAGAAGTGCAAAAGTCTTTCAATGCTGGTACTGATATTGATGATGCAAAAGAGGCTTTGAAAAGTAATATTGACTTCTTCAAAGATAAGTATGATGAGCTTGTCAATGAGGCTAAGTCAGAAGCAGAACAGGAAGAGAAAGAAAGAAAGAAACAGGCTGAAAAGCTTAAATTATCAATCCTTAATGACAAGGATGTGTTTGGGGATTTATCAATAGATAAATCAACAAGACAGAAGATTTATGATAACATAGCTAAGCCTGTGTATAAAGACCCAGAGACAGGAGAGTACTTTACTGCTATCCAAAAATATGAGATGGAGAACAGAACAGACTTCCTAAAGAACATTGGGTTACTTTTCACACTAACTGATGGCTTTAAGAACCTTGATGGTTTGGTGAAAGGTAAAGTAAAGAAAGAAGTAGAGAAAGGTCTTAGAGAGCTGGAACATACTCTCAACAACACAGCAAGAACCTCAGATGGTAATCTAAAGTTTGTCAGTGGAGTTGATGAGGACCCTGAATCTTTCATAGGAAAAGGGTGGAATCTTGATGTCTAAGCTATGTTTAAGTCTGGTATTTACTTATGGAGAAATAAAATTACTAATGGTTTTATAAAAATAATTTATAATTTTTAATATTTTTTGACGATGGCTGGAAAATTAGGTAAGTTTCAAATGATATCCTTCCAACACTGGAAGGGTCTTACTAAGGAAAACCACCTTGGTTCTATCTTTCAGTTAGCTCCACAGAAGGCTACAAACCTAATGGTACAACTGCTGGCCTTCTATAGAGGAAAGACACTTGACACATTCCTAAATCAATTCCCAACAAGAGAGTTTGAGGACGATAATGAATACTACTGGGATGTTATTGGTTCTTCAAGGAGAAACATTCCTCTTGTAGAGGCAAGAGATGAAAATGGTACTGTTGTTACAGATGCCAGTGATATGATTGGAGTAGGCACTGCTCCCTTCTATTTGGTATTCCCTGAGGATTGGTTTGCTGATGGTGAATACATTGTAGGTAATCTGAATGAAATCTATCAGTTCAGAATACTTGGAGACCCAAGAATGGAGGGTACTAATGCAGTGTATAAGGTAGAGCTTGCTGGTGGTAACACAGCAGGTGTTCCTGCTGAAAGATTGCTTGCAGGTGAGAGATTCTCAGTTGAAGCTGCATTTGTTGAGAAGGAACTTTCAAGAAAGGTTGGTGATGTAAGATTTACAAGCCCTGTTTCTATGAGAAATGAGTGGTCTGTAGTAAGAATCCAACACAAGGTTCCAGGTTCTATGTTGAACAAGAAGCTGGCTGTAGGTATTCCTATTGTTAAGGAAACTGAGGGTAGATATATTAAGTCAGTTGCTACAATGTGGATGCACAATGTAGATTGGGAAGTAGAACAGCAATTCTCTGAGTACAAGAACAATGCACTTGCATTTGGTAGAAGCAACAGAAATGCCAATGGTGAGTACATGAACTTTGGTAAGTCTGGTAATGTTATTAAGACAGGTGCTGCTCTGTTTGAGCAGATGGAAGTTGCTAATACTGTGTATTACAACACATTCAGCTTGAAGCTTCTTGAAGATGCTCTATATGAGCTTTCTGCTTCTAAGTTAGACTTTGGAGACAGATACTTCTTGATTAAGACTGGTGAGAGAGGTGCTATCCAATTCCACAAGGAAGTACTAAAGACAGTATCAGGTTGGACACAATTTGTTCTTGACAACAGCTCTATTGGTGTTATTCAAAAGACTCAATCTAAGTTGCACCAAAACTCATTGAGTGCTGGTTTCCAATTTGTTGAGTATAAGGCTCCTAATGGTGTTAGAGTTAAGATTGATGTAGACCCATTCTATGATGACCCAGTAAGAAACAAGATACTTCATCCAAATGGAGGTGTTGCATTCTCTTACAGATATGATATTATGTACATTGGTACTATGGACCAACCTAATATCTTTAAGTGTAAGATTAAGGGTGACAATGAGTACAGAGGTTATCAATGGGGTCTAAGAAACCCATTCACAGGTCAAAAGGGTAATCCTTACATGTCATTTGATGAGGATTCTGCTGTAATTCACAGAATGGCTACTCTTGGTATCTGTGTTCTTGACCCAACAAGAACTATGTCACTAATCCCTGCAATTCTACAGGGCTAATGATAAAAGGGGAGGAAAGATAATCTTCCCTCCCCTTATTTTATTTCAAAAAGTTAAGGAGAAGATATGGCAGAAAAGAAAATGGAAGAGAAGGTGGATTATACTGTACCTGACTTTGATATAGACAATACAGAGACTCCACTTCAGGAAGTACCAAAAGAAGAGGCTACTGTAAAAAGCCCTAATAAGACACAAAAGAAAGTAGAGGTATCTGATGATGCCTTAGTTAGTTGTCTGAGAAATGAGAGAATTATTGTAAGACATGTACCTAAGCTGACAGGTATGTGGGGTAATAACCCTAAGCATGTATTGTCAGGAGGTATGGCAGAGGGTGCAGTTAGAACATTTGTAGTACCAAGATTATCTTCAGGTATGTTTGTTAATGTCCTTACAGACAAGGAAAAGGCATTTCTTGAGGAAATGATGGGTCTTGAATATAATGCACTAAGTATCTATAAGAAGGTAGATAACTTCTGGGATGATTCCAATGAGAATGGTATCAATAAGGTAAGATTGACAAAGCAGGATAACTACTTCAATCTATCTGACCCAGAGGATTATATCAGATATAAGATACTATTAGCCAACAAGGATTATATTGCTCCTTCATTGCAAGCATTGCAAGATACTCCTAAGGCTACTTACCAGTTTGTTATCATTTCTGAGGGTGAAGAGACTAAGGTTGCTAAGAATAATATGAGCACTACAATGATGTGCTATAAAGAGTTTGGTAAGATTGAGGATGATATTGATACATTAAGAGTTATTGTTGAGACTATTGATGGTAGACCTACATCACAGACTGCTAAACTTGAGTTCTTGCAGACTAAGGTTAATAGCTTAATACAGGCTGATAGCAAGATATTCTTGAAGGTTATTACTGACCCAATGCTTTCTACAAAGGTTCTTATCAAGAGAGCTATAGAGGCAGGATTGATTTCAAATAGAGGGGGTTTCCTATACTTGAGAAGTGACAATACTCCACTATGTGAGGCTAATGAGGAACCTACATTGAATACAGCAGCCAAGTACCTGAACTCTCCAAAACATCAGGAAATCAAGTTTTCCTTGGAGGCCAAGTTAAAATAAAGAAGAATATAAGATTATGACACTACAGGAGTTTTCAGATGAATTTGATGTTCTCTACAATAATATATCCAGTAACCAAGCTCCGGGCCTTAATGAGTATGAAAAGTCTGTGTTTCTCACAAAAGCTCAGAATGAGATAGTAAAGAACTACTTTACTTCTACCCAAGGAGGTAACAAGTACCAGCAAGGGTTTGATGATTCTGCCAAAAGACAAATAGATTTCTCTACTCTTCTAGTGCAAGAAGCCTGTCCCTTGATAAAGGTGGATTCCAAGAGGGGAACTGATATTTTGGAGGGTGTCACAATCCCCGGAAATATCTATGGCAGTGCTCCTGAAGCTGTATTATTCAATGCCCCTAGCTTTATTGACAAAATACTGTTAGTGGTATCAGAAAGGATAATCATTAAGGATACAGATAATAATGTAGATAAGTATTATCAGGTAGTGCCTATAAAATTAGATAGTTTGCTTAATAACCTGAGCAAGCCCTATGGAAGACCTTTAAAGAGGCAAGTGTGGAGAGTTATAGAGACTTTTGGAGACCCTAAAGGGTCTGAAGACCAGACTGTAATTCCCACAAAGTACAATGGGTTCAGGTTTATATTGCATGATGCAGATGAGCAATTCCTAGGAGAATCTGGAGGTGAAAGTCCAGAGGATACCAAGGCCATTTACTTTATCACATATCTAATCAAGCCTAAACCAATAGTATTGGAGGACTTGGTTGGTGTATCAGTAGATGGTGAATCAGAGCAATCTCCATGTGTCTTGAATAGTGAACTACATCCTGAAATTCTTCAAAGGGCAGTAGAGTTAGCTAAATCTGCTTATATGGGAGATTTGAAAAGTAGTGTTGAACTGGGACAAAGAAGTGAATAATGACAACTGAGGAATTTTCTAATGAATTTGATGTTCTATTGAACAGTTACTCTTCAGGTGGAATTGAGTTCAACGAGTATGAGAAATCAATCTTTCTTACAAAAGCCCAAGAAGACCTGTTAGTGGAATTATACAATGGTAAGAACCCATTCAGGGAATCATTTGAAGAGACTGAGGAAATAAGGAGATACCTGAGCAACTTGGTGAAGACTTATACCACTACTGAAAAAATAGCAGACATTACTGGAATATCTGATAAGTCTGTATTCTTCAAGTTACCTAGTGACTTGTGGTTTATAGTTTATGAATCAGTTGAACTGAGGGATGATAAGCTAGGCTGTAAGGATGGTAACCAAGTACTTGTGGTACCCACTACCTTGGATGATTACTACAATACATATAACAATCCATTCAGGGGTCCGGGATACAGGAGAGTCCTGAGACTTGATATTGATAATGGGATTGCAGAAATAGTATCAAAGTATAATATAAGCAGGTACTTAGTCAGGTACCTATCTAAACCCAATCCAATTATATTGGTAGCACTGCCTGCCCATCTAAACATAAATGGAGAAAGCAAGATAACAGAGTGTGATTTACATCCTGCATTGCATAGGGTAATACTTGATAGGGCAGTAGGACTTGCAATAGCAAGTAAGGGTTTGGATACAAACAGAACAAAATAAACTATTGTGTAATTTAATATTAAATTAAAATGGCGACATTTAGCGTGAATCAGGTAAGGCAATTTTATGTAGCAACTGCATTTAAGACTTCCCATGTAATTGAGTCTAATACTGCTGGTGCTATTGCAGTATCAAATGATACTGAAAAGAAACACCTGTATTTTGAATATAAGGGAGCTGATAACAGAATGAGAAGTGACCTTATAGATATAGAAAACATTCTCTATGCAAAGGCAACTAGTGCTGATAGCATGGCTTACAAGATGAAGTCAGCTACCATAGCATTGGATTCAAGTGTTAATGGTGGTGCTCCAGTTGCAGGTCAGGATTATATCCTAAGAATTGCATTTAAACAGTATGTGGGCATGTCTGATGAGGACCAATACTTCAAATATGGCATGGTTCATGCTTATTCTGGCATGACTGCTGATGTGTTCTACAAGACTCTTGCTCAATCTATTGCTAAGAACTTTAGCAGGGAAATAGTTCCCTTGATTAAGATTGAGGTACATAGTGCTGCAACCAAGAGCAAGGGAGGATTTGATGCAAATGGTTATATGACAGTAACTCCTTCTACTAAGGATAATGGCAAGAGTGATAGTACTAACCCATACTATGATGGTACTTCAGCAATTGTAGCTGACATTGACAGCATCAGAATTACTGAGGTAGAACAGCCTTGGAGATTAGGTGTTATGTCTCAGACACCAGTATATTTCACTGTACAGCCAGTTGAAATAATTGTAGATGGAGATGAGAGAATTTGGGGTACTGTAGAGATGGGTACCAATGGTACAATAGGTAATGGTAAGGTTATTGCAGACTTAGAGTACTTCTGTATGGGTGAAAGAGGAGACATCTACAGAGGCATTGGCTGGCCTAACAACATTCCTACCACTTATCTGATAGACCCAAGCAAGACATATAATGTGCTTGATATACACTATGCCTATGTAGGCAGCAATGAGTCAGTACAAAAGTCTGAAAAGACAATAACTATTGCTTGTGCAGATAAAGCAGTTCTCAATCAGATAATCGATGCAGTGGAAACTGCTACAGGACTTACTATTGCAGGCATCTCCTAAAAGCGAGATACAAATAAGGAGACTTTTATAGTCTCCTTTTTTTTTATTTACCTAATTTGTGTAATATGATAAGATTTGCTACATTAAAAGTCTCAGGAGAATGCAGGCAGTTGGTAATTGATGCTTCTATAGAAGCATACTCCTTCTATGATGATGTCTATATTGACTCAGTAGTCATAGATACTCAGGATACCTTCATGACCTCTGGGCCATCATCAAGCAGTGTATATACAAAAAGCATTGATGGTAATTCCAAGCATGTGACATTAATCCTAGACAAGACAGATTTCAATGCAGCAGTAGATTTTGGTAAGGACTTATTCTTTGTCTATATTACTGTCAAAGGTACAATGGCACCTGATACTCCATGTGGATATGACAGATATTATGATTTAGGAATAGCTGTCAATATGCATAACCTTTATAAGTCACTGATGGGTGGCATCAGACAGGTAGAGGAGACTTGCAATATTCCCAAGCAGCTTATAGACAAATACCTTCAACTGAAGGCTTTTACTACTTCCTTAAAGACAGGGAACTATACTTTGGCAATAAAGTATTGGAACAAGTTCTTTAGGAACTGTGTGATAACAGATGATACAAGTACTAAATGTGAGTGCTCATTATGGATAACTTAAGTAATGTATTGGAAAGGGCATTAGCTACATACTTCAATGTACTTTCAAGTACAGGATATGTGTGTTATAATGATGTCAATAAGTTACTGCTTTTGTCCTTGATAGAAGAGCTTACTAGTGGCCCAATGTCTGCCTTTATAGATGATAAGGACTACAATAGCATGAATAATGCCCTATATTGTATATTTGGTACTTCATGCCTAATACCATATCCTCCTACTGAGGAAAGCTCTGCTGTGTATGGTGAAGAGGAATCTATCAGAATATCTGAGGATGACATGATAAGATTCACACAAGATAACAAACCTAGAACTCCTGCTATATAAGTTATATATTTACTTACTGCAAAAGATTCAATTAAAACTATTGCAATATTGATTATAAATATCTATATTTGCAATAGTTTTTTATTTATTAATAAGCATGCATATATAGTTATGACATACAGAGAATTAGTTTATTTATGTCTGGATGAGGTAAAGAGTATATCAGATGACTCTACTTTCAATGAGAATCATATTATACTTTTGGCAGATAAGTATAGGGCATTCCTTATAAAGCAAAGATATTCTGATGTCAAAAAGCATATACCTGAAAGCAACTATCAGACTATATGTCTGGATTTGACCAAATCAGTATCTCCTTCTGGCCCATGTGGCAGAACCTATCTTATGAGTAAGGAAGAGGTACCTAATATATTAAGTGTCAGTAATACCAGAGTATACCCTATTGATTTCTATCAGGATAGTATTACCTTCATAAGCAGGGATAGGATGAGATATGTAGGATATGACAAATATCTACAAAACATAATATATTGCTCCCTTGCTCCGGATAACCACTTGTATTTAATCTCTATGAATCCCCAATTCCTTTACCTCTCCAAGATAAAGGTAACTGCTATATTTGAAGATGCCAGCATAGCCTCTGAATTGGAATGTGGAGACAATAAGGAGTGTGATGTGCTTGATAGGAAATTTCCTATTGAGGAGAGCCTTGTTACTCCTCTTGTAAGTCTTATAGTAGGAGAGGTGCTGGGTGCTAAATACAGACCTGATGATAATAAGAACAATGCTAAGGATGATTCATCTGATGTTTCAGTAAAGCAGTAACCTATGAGTGATTGTCAGGAAGAGTATAAGAAATGGAAGGAGTTTAGGACATCAGTGTGTCACTTGAATGAACATAGGACACATAAGGTATCAGGTTCCTTGGGTGTGTACGATGCCTACAAGTATATAAGGAAAAACAAGTGGTTTGACATAGGCAGGCCATTGACTGAGCATGAGTTTTACAGCATTATAAGGAAAGTCAATGACTACTTAGCTGATAGTTTCCTTCATGGTAATGATATTAAGTTACCACATAGAATGGGCAGAATAGAGCTAAGGAAATATGATGTGAGAGTTAGTTTTGATGGAGAAAAGGTTAAAACTAACTTGCCTATAGATTGGGATAGAACTCTTAAATTATGGTATGAAGATGAGGAAGCCTATGAGAATAAGACACTTGTTAAAGTGGAGGAAAAAGAAATCTTTAAAGTCTACTATAATAGACAATTAGCAGACTATAATAATCAGTCTTTCTATGAATTCAATGTAAATAGAGAGCTGAAGAAGAGGTTAAAACAGAGAATAAAAGAAGGAAAATTAGATGCTTTCAAGATATGAACTGGAGTGATTTGTCAATGAAAGATAGAGCTTCCTATATAAAATTAGGAATTGAAAATGGTATTACAGATTTAGGTACAATTAGAGAGGTTTATAATAAATTTGCTAAAGGAGGTCCTCTTAATCCTTATAGTGCTGGTTCTTTGGTTGATGCTATATACAGAAACTCTAAAGGAGAAGAGTATTTAGGTGAACCTTCACATCATTATGATTTTACTATTCCTGAGGAAGAAGCCAATAGATTAGGATATTATCCTGATGAAAGAGGACATAGGGATGACAGGGTTAAGAAACCTGCACATCCTACACATCCAAGTAGAGGTAAATGGAACTCTTTTACGGAGTTTGAACTTACTGATAAAGGGATGGAAAATCCTAACTATACTTTATTTGGTCTTAATGATAATAATCAAGACCCTCAAGCTGTGATGACTTATAAGGGAGGAGTAGTATTACCTGAAATAACAGTAACCCCTAAGAAGAACTATATACATAATCCTTATGATAATATAAATATATACTTACATGAAAGATAAGAAATGGATATTATATAGACATACATCTCCATCGGGCAAAGTATATGTTGGGATTACCTCCAAATCTGTAAACAAGAGGTGGAATGGTGGTAGAGGGTATAAGACTTGCATATATTTTTATAATGCTATATTAAAGTATGGTTGGGATAATATAAAACATGAAATATTATTTACTGACTTAGAGGAGAAAAGAGCTAAGAGTCTTGAAATAGAACTTATTAGGCATTATAAAAGTTTAGGTATATCTTATAACATGACTAATGGTGGTGATGGTTATTTAGGATATAATCCCTCTAAAGAAACAAGGAGTAAAATATCAAATTCCTCAAAAGGCAGAACTCATGTCTGTAGTGAGGAAGCAAGAAACAAGATAAGAGAAAGTCACCTCAGAAATATAGCTTCTTATAAATCACAGGAATTTAGAGACAAGATAAGCAAAGCTGTAGATTATAAGAAGTCAAAGGTATCTCAATTCACTTTAGAAGGAGAATATCTTAGGTCATTTTCTTCTGCTAATGAAGCTGAGAAATTCACCTCTGTTAGTAGGGGTGCTATACTTAGATGTTGTAAAGGAAAAGTAAAAAGAGCAGGAAACTTTATATGGAGATATTATGGTAAAGGAATATAATTATGTCAGTGTAAAAGAGGTACTATCAAGAATACTTAGGCATCCATTGTTGCAAGATGTCACACTTGAACAGGCTGTTCAGCATACTATTGATTTCTTGGGAGTGTTTGGAATGCCTAAACTTTTTGAAGACAGAGAAGAAACAATACATATAGAGGATTTTAGGGGAAGGCTACCCTGTAATTGTATTCAGATTAATCAGATTAAGGAATGTAAGACTGGCATCTGTCTTAGAAGTATGACAGATGCTTTTATGCCAAGAGAGCATCATGACAGAAGTGCTGGCTACAAGATACCACAAGAGTTGTCCTTCAAAACACAAGGACAAGTACTATATGTATCCTTCAAGACAGGAGATGTGTCAGTGTCCTATAAGGCAATCCCAGTAGATAAGGATGGATTTCCACTACTTATTGATAACCCTGTATTCCTGAAGGCACTTGAAGCATATATCAAGAGAGAGGCATTTACTATTCTATTTGATATGGGAAAGATTTCTCCTGCTGTATTACAGAACACCCAACAACAATATGCTTGGTCAGCAGGACAATTACAGAGTGAATTTACTATACCATCACAATCTGAAATGGAATCAATAAGCAGAATGTGGAATACTCTTATTCAAAGGACAAATGAGTTTGATAATGGATTCTCTTCTCTTGGCAATAAAGAGTATATAAAATTGCAATAGTATGATAAAGAAATCTACATGGCAGATAAAGGGTATGCAGAGGGACTTGTCTGTAAGCAAATTCTCTTCTGAGTATGCTTATGAGAACAAGAATATAAGGATAATGTCTACCGATGATAATACCCTGCTCAGCATAGTAAATGAGAAGGGTACTAAAGAGGTATCAAACATAGAAGGTATAGACTCTATAAAGGGATTGCCTATAGGACAGGCTGTACTTGGCAATTATTTGGTATTGTTTACAACTGACCAAGATAATAAGAAGGATTACATATATAGGATAACTGTTGAAGGAGAATCCTTCCATGGCAAGGTATTATATGACAGTAGTAATGGGAATCTTAATTTTAGTCCATACCATCCTATAGAGACACTATGTTACTATGAAAATGTGGATGTGCAAAAAGTGTATTGGATAGATGGTATTAACCAAACTAGACTGATAAATATAGTATCTGAAACACAAAACTATAATAGCACTTCTTTTGATTTTGTGAGTTCCCTGAATCTTGAGGAAGAAGTGACCATACAGAAGAGTACTCAGGGAGGGACCTTCGCTTCCGGAGTTATACAATATGTCTTTACATACTATAAAAAGTATGGGCAGGAAAGCAATATCTTCTATATGTCACCTTTGTATTATGTATCCTATTATGATAAAGGTGGAAGCCCTGAGGATAAAATTAGCAATTCTTTCAACATAAGTATTAAGAATCTGGACAGGAACTTTGATTATGTTAGAATATATTCCATACTCAAAACCTCAATAGATGGTACTGCTGAGGCTAAGAGGGTAGTTGACCTGCCTATACTAAATCAAAGGATGGAATATAGTATAAGTTCCTATGATGTATCTTTGCCCTCTAGTGCTATGACAATGGTTCTAAGGGAAGGAAATATAAAGGATAAGACCTTAGACCAGTATGAGCCTTCTGGAGGAAGTGGTGATACAAAGTATTGGGAATTCAATACTGACATATACAGTGGTATAGATTTTGGTGGAGATTACTTATATTGGGATGCTGGCACTACTTTTACAATTGTTGTAATTGATGACAAGGAAGCCAATATGTCTCTTGTCAAAGGTAACATGACAGGAATGCTTGACATCTCTTCTATAAATTATGTGGATACTGGCACATCAGGAGATTCTATAGATGCTAGTGATTTATTATATGTAGGGGGAAAGAGTATAGTACCTAGCTCTATGGCTCAGAAAGATAATACCTTATTTCTAGGAAATATCAAGGAAGAGGTTAGAGTAATTGATGATTCTATCAAGGAGCACTTTAGGGGACAATATATAGCTTTTACTTTAGGGAAAAGTATTACTCCTCCTGAGCCTGAGGGATACTATGCCTATAAGAGCCAACTAGGAGGTTCATCTTACACATTCAAAACTTTCAAGTATTTGGAAACCTATAGACTGGGTATACAGTTCCAGCATCACACTGGTGTGTGGTCTGACCCTATATGGATAAATGATGTTAGAAACACAGCACATATAGATACTGACTTGTTTACAGGTGATAAGATAGACCTTCCTGTGGCTCAAATAGATATATATGATTCTGATATTATCAGTAAGCTTATAAGTGAGGGCTATGTCAATGTAAGACCTGTTATAGTATATCCTACTTTAAATGATAGGGAATGCATATGTCAAGGTATATTATGCCCTACAGTATACAATGTAGGTGACAGGAATGGAAATTCTCCTTTTGTACAGTCCTCTTGGTTTGTAAGACCTAATGCTCCATTTGATATTTTCAAATCTACACACTTTAGGGCAGAGAGTCCCCAGTTCAAGTTTTCAACTGCTCCCCCGAATCTTGGTAATACCTTTACAGTACAAAATGCTGATGCAAAATATAAGGTTAATGACTTGGATGTAGGTGAGGATGGACTTTGGGTAGTGCTATGTACTAGAATTGAAGGAGATGGTATTCCTGCTGCCAGCAATGGATATATAGAGTATACTCCTAGCACAGGAGGGAGACTAGAGAGAGTAATGTACCTTGAGTATATATCTGACCCAAGTGTACCTAGTATATGGGGTGGAGATTATTCAAGTCTAATATCCCCAGAAAGTAACTCTGTAAGTAAATACTCTAGGGGAGGCATAATGGCCAATGATACTACCATAGTAAAAAATGATAATACTGGCTCTACTACTGAACTCGACATTGTGAATATGGGAGCTTGGGCAGAGTTCAGGCATAATGCCCCTATACCTAGCAACAACAATAGAAATGCTGAGATACAGTGTATAGTCAATCCTCCTGAGCCATACCAAAGTGGAGTAACTGAATTAGGTGGTAGTAACTGGGTAGCTGGCAATAGTAACAATTATTATGTAGACCAATCTATTGTAACCTTACACTCTCCTGATATAGAGTTTGATAGCAATTTAGACAACTATGACTTCTCAGGAGCAAAACTTAGAATAGTAGGAGTGGTTCCTTTGACTGCATTTGATTCCAATATAGATATAAATGTATCTACACCTGTGAATAATTACAAGGACAGGTCAGAACTCCCTGTAGGATTCTATAAGGAGAATATAGCAGTAGAAAATGATTTTACCTATATAAGTGCAGTAAAGCACTTGGGGGACTCCCATTTTGGCTATAGGTCTTTAATCTCGGGGGCTTTTTGGTTTGATGAATTAACTGAACGTAAACAGAGTAATCCTAATCTCATTACTACAGGATTTGCAGTATATCCTTGGCACAGAAACGGGTCACTTAACAATACTAAGTGGGCTGTAGATGGGTATAAGTCAGCTATGTTGGACAAGAAGAGGATGATAAATTATAAATACTCATACAAGACAGCCTACTATGATAATGACAACATATGGGTAGCAAACTATGGAGGAGATAATGGTACAGGAATAGCAGGGGTAAAAGTGTTTAATTCAAACGAGGTTACAGCTCTTACCTTGCCTGCTCCTGAAAACTCAGGTCTTGGAGCTTTGATATACTATGGTAATGTAGATAAGGTACTTTCAATGAATGCTGGCCTTACACATAGTGAGTATCCTATAATAATATCAGGGTTTTCAAATACTGGAGATGTAAATACAGCACACAAATTATTTAAGGGTAAATATATTGAAATACCTAGTAGTGATTCAGATACCAATACAGGTGTAGACCCTGTAGTGATAAGATACAAATCATCACCACATGCTGTAGTAGTGTTGAATTACACTAAGGAGAACAAACAAAAGATACTTCCCACAATAAGTGATGGTAATAATATTTCAGATACATGGTATGTAAATGGAAGAAGCAGCACTATAGGGCAATTCTTTTGGGATAGTGATTGTCTAGGTGTAGTACAAGACACCATACCTATTATGAAAGGCCCTGCATATCCTCTTAGCTTGCAGCATGGATGGTTGTGGCTTGGTGAATTATATAGAGATGATATTGCAAACAGATTTGGAGGGCAGTCTGAAGATGCTATTTTGAGTAATTTATGGCTCCCTTGTGGTGAGCCTGTATCTATTAGGGATAGCAAGGGAAGCATTATAGTTAGATGGTCAGAAGGTGATACCTATTATCAGAGATATGACCATTTGAAGACTTACCCATTTTCTCTTAAAGACCAGAATCAGGTTACTGAGGTGGTTTCATTCATGTGTGAGACTAGAGTTAATATAGATGGTAAATATGACCCATTCAGAGGCAACCTCAATATGGCAGCTACATCAGAAAGCTTTAATAAGGTAAATGAGGCTTACTCACAGACCAATAATAACTTTACCTATAGAGTCACTGATACTAATACTGTGTCTGGGCAATACTATCCTAACCTTATCACATACACTAAAACAAAGACCTCAGGAGAGATTACAGATACTTGGACTAATATTACCTTAGCCTCAACACTTGAGTTGGATGGGGATAAAGGGCCTATTAATTCTATCAACAGGATGGGTAATAACCTATACTCTTTCCAAGATACAGGAATAAGTCAAATCCTCTATAATGAGAATATGCAAATATCGTCAACTGATGGAGTGCCTATTGAAATTGCCAATAGTGGGAAAGTTAATGGTAAAAGGTACATATCAGATAAACTGGGATGTCAGAACAAGTGGTCTATATGTGAGACATCTAATGGAATCTACTTTGTGGATGATATTACCAAAGGTATCTTCCTACTCAACAACCAGTTGGATAACATCTCTGATAGGCTTGGATTCCATTCATGGATTAACAGTAGGTCAACTGGAATAAATGTATGGAATCCTAAAGACTTTAGTGGATTTGTAACATACTATGATAAGGTAAATGGAGATGTATTCTTCATAAGCAAGGATGAGTGCTTGGCATTTTCAGAACCATTAGGCCAGTTCTCTTCATTCTACAGCTATGAGAATGTGCCATATTTCTCCAATATACTAGACAGGGGACTGTGGGTAAAGGATGGGAAGCTATGGCTGCACAATGAAGGCGATTATAATACCTTCTTTAACAGTTACCAGCCTTTCTATACTACTGTCATATCCAATCCTGATATGACCCAGGATAAGATATTCAATACTCTTGAGTTCAGGGCAGACAGTTGGAACAGTGAAGGTAAACTATTGGATACAACCTATGATACTCTCAGTGTTTGGAATGAATACCAAAGTGGTGAATCCAAGCTTACCCATGTACTTGGAAGACCTTCAAGTCTCAAGAAGAAGTTCAGGATATGGAGGGCTAATATACCAAGGGATAAATCAAACAATAAAGACAGGATGAGAAATCCTTGGTTATATCTTAAGCTATCTATGGAATCTGAAAATACAAATAAGACCATATTGCATGATATGGTGGTGCACTACTTTGAATAACTTGATAGAGATAGCCTGAAGGGAAGGTAAGTAATAAACTTATCTTCCCTTTACTTTTTAAATAATATTCTTGTATAATTCTGATACTTTACTTATCTTTGCAAATAAATTATTATAACATGGTTAATAGAAAAGTTATAAGGAAACACAATAGTCCTGTTACTACTGGTATCATTAATAGATATGATGATGGTGGTAGTATATGGGACATTAGCAAGCTTTTTACCAAAGAAAACTTAGGTAAACTAGGTCTTGGATTATTAGGCCCTGCTGGTAATGCAGCAAATGGTTTAATAAGTAATGGACTAAGTTCAGGAGCAGGCAATGCAGTCAATAAAGTAGGAAGTACTGTGGGTTCTGCCATTAGCACAGTCAACCCTTTATTAGGAGGCATTGTGTCTGCTGGTACTGGGTTGATAGGTGGTATAACCAATGCATTATTCGGTTCAAAGATTAATGAGGAAAATGTCAATAATGTCAGAAACTCCAATAATGCCCTGAGTACAGTTAAAGTTGATAGCAGTAGCAATGACTCTATACTTAATCAATGGTCTAATCAGGACTTTGGAGCAGACTTCTCCCAATCAGATATTGGGAAAGATGGATTGTTCAGTGACAAGGCAGAAGATTTATATAATGAGTTGAAGAAGGAACAGGAGATAGCCAGAGGCAGAGCACTGCTAAGTTATGATAATGCAATAGAAAGTGCTGATAAGATGAATGATTTAAGAGCTATGTCCAATTACATGGCAAAGGGAGGTAAGATTCATATCAAGCCTGAGAACAGAGGCAAGTTTACTGCCCTTAAAAAGAGGACTGGAAAGTCAGCATCTTGGTTCAAGGAGCATGGTACTCCTGCACAAAAGAAGATGGCTACCTTTGCCTTGAATGCTAGAAAGTGGAAACATGATGATGGAGGATGGATAGATGAAGAGTTTACTTTGCCTTACAGTGCCTATATAGCAGACAGGGTAAATAACATGGGACTTAATAACTCTCAAAAGGCTGCTGTATACAGTTCAATATATGGGGAATCAAGGTTCAATCCCTATGCCTATAATCCCAGAGGTGGTGGAAAGGGAGCACATGGAATCATGCAATGGAGAGGTGCCAGAATACCTGAAAGCTCTTATCTGCCTAGCCAAATGGACTACTTGGAAAATACACTTAATAGTGTAGATAGGATGAATTGGTTGAGTAAGAGAAGTCTGAACAATTTCAAGAAATCCAATACTCCTGAGGCTTCCTCTTCTGCATTTGAAAGAGGATATGTCAGGGGAGAGGAGTTCTCTAGAACCTCTAAAAGAAAGAAGGCAAGGTCTGTATATGACAAGATGCACACTCCCAGTCTGTCTGACTTATCAGATTATAATATGAGAACTATTACCAAACCTAATATACAAATACCTTTTAATCCATTTGGAGATGGTGGCCTCATGGGTACTCATGGAGCAGATTTTACCAATGGTGTCACTGTTATAAATAATGGAGGATACCATGAAGAGAATCCACATGAAGGAGTACAGATTGGGGTTGATTATAATGGAATACCTAATCTTGTGGAAGAAGGAGAGGTGATTTATAATGATTATGTATTTAGTAACAGGATTAAAGTACCTGATTCAGTGAAGCAGAAGTATAAATTGAAAGGTGGCAAAGGTCTGACATTTGCAGATGCTGCCAAAAGGATTCAAAAGGAGTCTGAGGAAAGACCCAATGACCCAATAAGCAAGAGGGGGCTGGAAGATGGTCTCATAAAGTTAATGCAGGAGCAAGAGGCTCTTAGAGGACAGGGGCAATATGGACTTGAAGGAGTACAATATGCAGAGGGAGGTCTTATACCTGATGATTACACATATACTCCGGTGTTTGGTTCTTGGAAATCAGGAGAGATGCCAGAGGTTACAGCTACAGCAAAGAGACCCAGCATGATTAAATATGTGGATTATGACATACCTTCTACCATAGAGCCTATAGGTATTGATGGGCTTTATGCAGGATTTAGTGGCCTGTCTCCTATGGAAATATCAGGTATTGGTGAAGTAGGATATGATATACCTTCTAATGTGGAAGGTACAACTCCTGCTAAAGTTAGGGTACCCAAAAGAAAGGGTAATACAGATAGAAGAGGATTTGATGCTACTTGGCTAAGATATGCACCTGTAGTAGGTTCTGCAATAGGATTGGGTCAAAGTATATTCAGCAGACCTGATTATACAGGACCTGATGCAATCATAGAGGCTGCAAACAAAGTAGGTAATTATGTTCCTGTAAGCTATAAGCCAATAGGGAATTATCTGCAATATAAACCACTTGACAGGAACTTTTATATAAATAAGCTTGGTGCACAGGCTGGTGCAACAAGAAGAGCTATTATGAACTCTTCAAGTCCTTCAAGGAATGCCGCACTACTTGCAGCAGACTATAATGCACAAGGCAAGTTGGGAGACTTGGCAAGACAGGCTGAGGAGTATAACTTGGCACAGAGACAGATGGTAGAGCAGTTTAATAGAGGAACCAATCAAGCAAACTCTGAGATGGGGCTTAAAGCTGCAATGGCTAATCAGGAGGCTGCACTAAAGGCAGGAAGTACAAGGCTAAGTGGTATTACACAAGCTATGGCAATGAGAGATGCAATAGATGCAAGAAGAGGTGCAAGTATGAGTGCTAACCTGACTAATCTGTTTGACTCATTGGGTAATATAGGAATAGATGCTTATAACAGGTCTGACAGGGATATGCTAATCAACTCAGGGGTATTTGGTACTCTAAGCCAGAAACCTAAGGAATGGAGTAAAGAAGAGTGGGAGGATTACAAGATGTCTGTAGCAGGAGGCAAGTATTCTAAAGGAGGAAAATTAAAGAAGAGAAGAGGAGGTCTCACTTACTAATATGGCAAATTATAGTTTGGTTGTAAATAGCAAGTTCCAGCCTTTCTCTTTTGACAGGTACTTGCAACCATATCAAATATATGGTCAGAATTATAAGGAAATTGAGGAACAATATACTGACTTGTCTACAAAGGCTGGTATATGGGATGGCTTAGCCAATGAGCAGACTGACCCATATACCTATAAGATGTACAAGACCTATGCAAATGATTTGGAGAATCAAGCCAGTCAGCTTGCAAGTGAAGGACTTAATGCTGTAAGTAGGAAGAATATGCTCAACATGAGAGCAAGGTACAGTAAGGAAATTATTCCTATTGAGCAAGCATATAATCAAAGAAGCAAGTTAGCAGAAGAACAGAGAAAGTTAAGAGCAGCTAATCCATCAATCATGTTTGACAGGGATTTCTCTTCAATATCATTAGATGACCTTCTAGACAATCCAGAGTTAAGTTATACTTCAGTTAGTGGAGATGATTTATATAAGAAAGGTAAGGAAGCTGCTATATCTGCATCATCAAGAATGATGAATGTATCTCCTGCATTACAAGGTCAATACTGGAAGATAAGACAGGGATATGGAGCAGATGCAGCTAATAAGTTCTTATTAAACCAATCTAATATACCTGAACTTAAAGATGCTATAAATAGAATAGTATCACAGTCAGGAGTTACAAAGGAAAATTTAAGTAGAGCTATAGACTATACTATAAGTGGTATAATGTCTGGAATATCATATAATGAAAGTTATCAAGCTAATAGGGGATATATAGACCTAGCAGAAAGAGAAAGATTAGCTTTAGCTAGAGAACAGTTTGAGTGGTCTAAGGATAGATGGGAAGATGAGCAGTTAGGAGCTGAATTACCTAATGGAGGTAGAGTTAAAGATGTTGGAGGTGGAAGAGTTAGGATAACACACCCTGATGGAAAGGTTGAAATTATGGCTGCCCCTAAATCTACTAGTGTCTCAAAAGGTCAGAATAAAGATAAGAAGCCATTCTCTGGATTACAATTTAAGATGTGGAACAACTCTAGTGCTACTACAGATTTCCAAGAAGGATTATCTAATGAAGAGTGGACTACTAAGAGAAAGGGCTTTGATACAGGAGATGAAGAACAAATATCATTTACTGACCTAAGTAACTCAATGCAGACTAATTTGGCAGCTAAGTTAGCTGAGTATGGCTTAACATTTGATGATGTAGAAGTATGGAGAGACCGTGACTCATTCTCAGATGACCATTACCAAATAAGATTAAAACAAAGTGAATCAAATACATCTCAAGAACCTATAGGGTTTGGAGATTTATAAATTAATAATATGGCTTTAGAAGGATTAAAAGGATTGACAGCTCAGGATAGAGCCAATTGGGAAAAGAAATATAGTGCATATCTTTCAGGAAAATCTTCTGATGAAATAGAAAGAATGTATAGAAATGAAATGTTTAAGGCAAAGTTTAAGGACAGAGAAGATTACTCTGCCCTTAAACAGATGTCTCCTGAAGAGAGGGATACCTTTTATAATAAAAGCTATACTGATTCTATTGAAGCAGTTAGGAGAAGTGCAAAAAGATATAGTGCCAATAATGATTTATTTACTGTAAAGTCAGATGCAACTAGAGTCAGAGAGCCTATAAGATATGAACTGTCTCCTCAAGAGCAAGAGGCTTTCAAGGCTAAGTCAATAGCCTATGATAATGCTATGAGGAAGTATAGTAGTGATTATGCTAAAAATGCCTATGATAGGGACCATGCTGTAAAAGATATAAGAACTGTTGCTGAGAGTGTATCACCATATTATAGAAAGTATAAAAACACTGATTATCTTCCCTTTACAAATAATGACTGGCAAAATATTGCTACTGAGTATAATGCCAAGAGAGATGCTTATGGAGAAGAAAGTGCTAATATATGGCTGCAAGGTAAAATGCAGGATACAGCATCAAAGAACCAAAGCTTGTTTGAAAAGGCATGGAATGGTTTTGTAGGAATGGGGGCATCAGCAGCAGGAGCACTTATAGGAACTTATGGTATGCTCAAAGGTGCTTATGACTATGTTGCTGGCAATTATAAGGATGTAAAAGGCCTGAATGGGTTTGAGAATTTTATGAATTCTGTAATGGATAATGATATTACCAGATTTGGTAATGATGTTACCCAATACGGAACAATAAATAACTTAGATGAAGCTAAAAAGAGTGGATTATCTGAGTTGGAGGTAATGCAGACTCAAGGACAACAAAGTGGTTCAGATAGTTTATTTGACCAAATATTCAATGTAAATACTATACCTGTAGCCATGCAGTCAGGAGGATTTACTGTAGCATCTATGCTAGCTGGATATGGAGAGGCCAAGTTGGCTGGATGGGCATTTAAAGGTATGAAGGGTGCTACAATGTTAGGTAAGACAGGTAGTACTACTCAGAAGTTAATGCAGGCTAGAAACACTCTCAATGCTATTCAAAAGGCTGAAAACTTTACTAATAAGTTTGTTATCCCTGGTCTTGCTGGAACTACTGAGGGTGTTATTGAAGGGCTTAATACTAAACTAGAAGTTCTAGAGGACTCCAAGAAAAAAATAGCAGAAGCTCAATCTAAATATGTAGATAGAAGATTTAAGGAACTGTATGAGGCTGAGTATAATAAAAGAATGCAGGAAGCCTACAATAAGTCAAAACTCACTAGGAATAGAGAAACAGGAAGGATGACTTCTTCTTTTAACCCTAATAAAGAGTCAAAGAAGATTTTAGATGATTTATATAAGCAAGCTTGGGATGAATATTCATCTAAGTATAAAGAAGCCCTAAATCAGGCAGAGTTTGCTGCTAGTAAAGCAGGAGTTAATAATTTCTTAGTGAACTCAGCTATTAATGGAGTAATAAACCAAACATTAAAAGCTGGATTGCAGTCTTCTACTGTACAGGGTACTCTTCAAAAGTCAAGACTATTTAATTGGGCAACTCCTAAAGGTAAATTTGATATAACAGGCTCAGGTGCAAATACTACTGTAACTCCTAAGTATAGAGCTTGGAAACAAACTTGGAATATAGCAAAAGAGCCACTTGGTGAATTTACAGAAGAGTACTTACAGAGTGTATCTAATGCTACAATGAGTGGAGGTGCAGCCAATAATATTCATCAGTTTATTGAAAATAAATATAATGGTGATGGCTCTGCTGAAGTAGGTGATTATATGGCTGGAGATTTTACAGCAGCCCTACTATCTATGGGTGAATCTATGGTAGATAATGAAACCATTAAATCAGGTATTTATGGTGCTATATCTTCAGCTATGGGAACTCCTGTATTTAGAGGTGGAGATTATACTAAAAGAGTGAAAGGAAGTGATGGTAAATACCATACTGAAATTGACTTGTCTAGAAGAGAAGGAGAGAGCAGGTTAGGTCATATAACCAGACTAATGCCTTGGAGAAGTGGTATCACTAATGCTATAAGAGAGAATGCTGAGACAAAAAGACAATTATATGATGATGCTAAGACCTTAGAAACTTGGTTAAGAGACCCTAATAACAAAGCTAAGTTTGATGGTATAGTAGGTACATATAACTGGGCAAAGCAGATGGAGAGTGATGCTAAAAGTAATGATGAGTTTGGATATAGAAACAGCTTGTTAGGTAAGACTATCAATGATGTATTCATGTTAGATAAGATGAGGGGAACTCAGTATTATGATTCATTTATGAATGAACTTATTACTGTAGCTAACCTTGAAGAAGGTACAGAACAGGCTAATAGCTATATTAAATCTATGAGGGACAACATCAATACTCAAGATAGTAATGTTAGTGATACAGAAGTACTTAACCAGTTAAAGAGTAATGCCAATAAACTACTTAATACTATTAATACCATACAGAAGGAGTCTGATAAGATAGATAGAACATTAGGCAATGTAGATGAAGATACAAAGCAAGCTCTTATATTTGGTCAGATGTCTTTGCAGGATTGGGATAGTAGAGGCAAGAAGATTGAATCTGAACTTGGTAATATAGCATCTCTTATAACTGACAGCTCTAAGCCTGTTAGTAACATGTCTCCTGAACTAAGAGATATTGTAAGTAGGTATGGCTCATTAAGTAGGGCTAAAAAAGTTAAGGAAGAGTTATCTAACTCCTTACAGAGCATTAGCAAGGATATTGATAATCTGAATAATAGGAAGGATAACCTTACAGACTCTGAAAAGAAAATCCTGAAAGAGAAGAAAGCTAAGCTGAAATCTATTAATAAGGTACTTAATACATTAAAGAGCATTGATAATGTAGAAGAGGAGTCTACTGTATTAAATGAATCTGAAATAATGGCTTTGCCTGCAATAGATAGAGCTATTATGATGAATAAAGAAAATCTCTCAAATTATTCAGAGGAGCAAAGAGATATTATAAGTAATCTTATAGATAGAGGTACATCTAAGGATATAAACTTCTACAATAAGATACAGGATGCTGGAAGAATGGAATTGGCTAAACAGTCATTCTTGACTCAATACAATGAGATACTGAGAGACCCTAACAGCTTTAATATGTATGTTCAAAGAGCTAAGCAGGCTGCATCTGATGTACTTACTAAGAAGAAGTATGAATCTATAGATAAAATATCTGATTATAAGGACTTTGCACTGGAGATGGATAAACTTATGGATAATGGGTCTCCTAGAGAACAAAGACTTATAATAAATGCTCTATCCAAATCAAATAACTCTAATTATGAGAGATATAAGAATGATAGAAAAACTCTTGAAGGTTTATTTAATCAGATAGTAAATGATGATGCTTTTAGGGATATAGATGCTAATGATGCAGATATGTTTGCATTATCTCTACAGTATTTAAGTAACAATGGAGTTGATTTGAATGATGAGAATGCTGTTGTTAATTCACTGTCTGAAGTAGATAGTGATGATAACTCATTATTCCAAAAGTATGTAGAAGATATAAACTCTAACTCTCCTGATGAGACTAAAGTTGTATTTACTAGTATTGGTGAAGCAATACAGACTTATAAGGATGTAATGCAGAACTATAAAAGGGATGAAGATGAAAGAGCTAATAACTCTAAGCCAGTAGAGGTACAAAGTACTACAACAGAACAATCTGCCCCTGCTAAGCCTGTAAATCCTATGCCTGGCATATTTGGTTCAGCAGCTACTACATTAGAGGAAGCCAATGAGTCTGCAAAGAAGACTGTAGAGGAACAGTCTTTACCAGCTGATAATACTACTTCAGCAACTACAGATAATACAGTTGAGAGTAAAGAAGATAAGAAATCAGATGAAAAACCAGAACCATTTGATACTTCTTCAAGACAGGAGAGTAATAACTCTATAGAGGAATTTAGAGAAAACAGTAATGATGATGTAGCTAAAAGTGCTGAACTGGGGTCAAGAGTTATAAGAAACTCTTCTGATAATTATTCAGAAAATGCAAAGAATACAGCAGAGGAAATACTAAACAGCTTCAGTAAGAATGAGTTTGAAAACCCAGATGAGTTAAGTGAAGCTTTAGTACAAAAGGCTAATCAGTTAGATACTTCAGCTGATGAAAATGATGAGGATGCTATGCAGGCATCTGCATTACTGAGGCAGGCTGCATCTAAAATTACAAACCAAACTCAGGAAAGAAAAATAAAGGAAAAGGAGGAAGAAGAGAGAGCTTCAGAAAACAAGAAACCTTCACTATTTGATAGAGCAAGGCAGAAGACTCAAGATACCAATAGAAGCATATTTGATAATAACTCAATGTCTTCTTTAATAGACTCTTCAGATATACAGTGGTTAAGGGAGAATTACCCAGATAGCCCAATAGTTAAATATTGGGATAAGAACAATATAGAGTCTTTTATAAGAAGTGGAAAGTTAAAGACTGGTAAAGATGCTACTAGAGTATATTTTGTAACAGATAATATATTAGCTCAAGAAATAAAAGCTAATATGGAATCTAATGGAGCTAATTATACTAACTTGGATATTCCTATAATAGCAGTGGTTGAGGATGAGAATGGTACATTAATCATAGATAACAAGAAGTATCAGCCTATAGGTACTTTCCCATCAACTAATACTAGTAATTATAAAGGTGTAGGAAATGTAGGAAGGATAAGAGAGTTAGTGGGAAACCAAAAATCTGGAAAACTCATAAGGGATAAGAATGGTAATATACTGACTTCAACATTAGCATCAATAGTTGCTAAGGCTCCTGAAAGAGTACCAGTAGGTAAACTTAATAATAATGCACAAAATCTATCTTTTAATACTTTAAGTAAGGAAGACCAAACCTCATTAAGAAGTGTCCCAAAGAGGGATAGGTATAAGAATCCTATATATGCTAAAATGAGAAAAGCATTTCTTGATAGATTAGGATTCTCTGAAAGTAACAAGTACCTATATGTAAATGTACCTAATTTGAAAGATAGTGTAAAAGACTTTAGAGTATTTATAAGGTCTATTTCTAACACTGTTGACAGAAACTCTAATAAGTCTATAGTAGAATTATTTAATGAGGGTGATATAAATGCCCTATTAAATTCTAATAGTAGGTTAATCAAGGCAGGTACTGTATTGGATGAAATGTCTTCCAGCTTTCCTGATAACTCTGAAATTACATTGGATAGAGTAGATGGGCAATTAGTTCCTACTGGTGAGTTTGCTGATAGATTAAATGAGCTGTCTAATACTCTGACTAGAAAGATGAATAACTATCTTATTCTACCTAATCAGAATTGGAAATATGTAATATCACCTGCTGAAGAAATATTAGAGGATGGAAGAAGAATGTTCTCTATAAGTATCTCAGATGGTAATACTACTATACTAGTAGGTAGGATAACTAATGGTACAATGTCTCCACAAACTAAGTTTGAGTTCTTTAGGAATCTTATAATGGATGGAACTGAAACTAGGAAGATGGGAAACTTTGATTTTATAAAGTGGCAGGTAGAGTACCCAAAAAGTGGAAATAGTATAGATACTGTCAAGGGAAATCTAGCTAATGCCTTTGATGATGGTATATTGGAAATGAGTAATGAAGGTATAGAGTATAAAGTTAAGGGAATAGAAGTTAGGTCCCCTTTCACTTCTACAGGTGAAACTATAAGACCAGTAGAAGTATCTAACCCAAGTAATGCTACTCCTTCTACTCCTGTTAATACTCCTACTGTATCAGCTACTGACCAAGTGCAATCTGATAAAGCTATAATAGATAGTGAGACAGGTACTGTACTTGAAGGAAAGGTAGAAGAAAAGACTAATGTTAAGTTAGAAGCAGCAAGAGTTATAGCTGATAGAATTACAGAGGGCTCTAAATTGATACAACTGGCTCCTGATGGAAGTGGATATATTAACACTAAGACAGGAAAGAAGTATTCAAGAGTAACTTCAATAATTCAAGCAGATGCTGAAGCTGGTAATAGATTTGACCCTAATAGTCCTTGGATATTACCATCTACAAATATAGGAACTAGTGTGGATGAATTTGTAAGAGATTTCTTTGCTGGAGAGTTCCATGAGGATGGTAAATTAATAAGTGATTTCTTCTATGACTATCCTAATGCTACTAATGCACAATGGAAACATTTTGTGCAAGAACTCCAAAGTCTGAAAAATTCTTTTGATGCTATGGGATTGACTATAATACCTAGAGATGTTACAGTTACTGGTACATTAAATGTTACAGATTCTGAAGGAAAAGTACATACTATAGATGTTGCTGGAACACTTGACTTACTAGCCTATGACCAAGAAGGTAACTTCTATATCTATGATATGAAGACTGTAAGGAGTTCCATAGACCAACATAAGGAAGAGAAGTATGCAAGACAATTATCTTTGTATAAGAAGTTCTTAGAGAATACTTATGGTATTAGTGTTAAGAGCCTGAATATTATTCCTATACAAGTTGAGTACCCTGAACCTAAAGGTTGGAAGAACAGCACTAATGAATATACTGTAATAGAAGGTAATCAATTAGCTATTAATGGTGAGGAATATAGAAATGCTAAGCCTCAGTTGTTTAGACCTAAGGAAGTAGGATATAGAGAGCCTAATATACAATATGAGAAATTAACTGATATTGAGAAGTCTCAAATATCTGAAATAGAGAAGATGATTGAAGAAAAAGATGCTTCAGTAAATCAGACTAGTACTGAAACTATTACTCCTACTGAGACCAAAGAAGTTAAAGTTGAAGAAGTTACAGTAGCTGACAATACTGAACCTACAGTTGATTTAAATACAGGATTAAACATAGGAAAGGTTAAAGATAGAAGAAAGAAGAAGTCAGGTACTAAGGTAAATCCTAAACCTACAAGGCTAATACCTTCAAGATTAACTTGGGGAGTTTGGGAAAACTTTATAACTGAGGATGGTGTATCATTATGGAATGAAGAAACCATTAAAGTACTAGAGTCTGTAGGATATACAGAAGAATCATGGAATCAACTTTCTGATGAAGAGATGGAGCATGAACTTAAATGTAAAGGAGTTAAAGTTCCATTCTAAGGCAAAAAAAAAATAAGGCTAGGGAGGATAACCTCTCTAGCCTTTATTGTTTTATTAGTTTCTAACCTTTCTACCATACTCATAAGATTTAGCTGCTTCATAGGGGTGTTCCCATACATAGTTACTTCTAAGATAAGGAAACATTCTCCAGAATTTAGCCTCCCATTTGGAATCTCCTTTCTCATACATACCTTCTTTCTTAGATTGATAGTAAAATTCACTATTATCTTCATCAGCTACAAGGCTTCCACCAAATTGGTATGCCAGATTAGAAATATCTATAAGACCACTTACACCAACAGGAGTCATACTCATAAGATTTTGCGACTCATCAACCATACCCCAAGCAGTATTCATTGCAGACTGCTCTCTCAACAATCTAGCTGCAAAGTAGTAAACTATACCAGTAGTAGTGTCTACTTCCTCCTCAGACTCTTTGTCATCATCATCTCCACCACCTTTAGCAGTCAATATCTTTAGTAGAGTTAATGCAAGGATAAACATAGCATCGCCCATATTTCTCCTCATATTATAATACTGATTAGCAGAGAATCCAGCATTAAGCATTGCTTGTTTTGTCTTCTTACTAACTGGCAGTAATATGGCTCTCATAGTTAAACCAAAGCCTCCTCTATCAGTAAAAGTAGATGCAATAACTTTAGCTAAGCTTCTCATTGAACCCTCAGTTTCTCCACCAAGTATAGTATTATATTTGCTTGCACCATATCTTCTTTCAAGCATACCTAAGGCATAACCTCTCATGGCTAGCAACATATTACCAAACATATTCTGTTGGAAAGCTACTTTATCTTGGTTATTATAGATACCATGTAATCTGTTGTTTATTTCTCTGGCTTTATCCATGAAAGCAGATTCATCATCAATAGTCCAAGTAAGTTTATATGAATCCTCAAGTAGCTTTGTTTTAACATCTGCCATGTCAGCTAGATTATAGCCCTTGGAATTTATATAATCTAACTCTTCCTGACTAAGATTCAGCACAGAGCCAAAAGGGGAAGGGTTACTAAGAACATTATCTATCTGACCTATTATAGATTGTATAAGGTTATATTCTTTGATGCCCTCTTTACTCTTAAAGAATGTGCCTTCTAGTTTAAGAGTTTTGCCATATTTTGGGTCTGCATTTCCACTTTCATCCTCAACATCTACTACCTTATAAGCATTAAATAATGATATTCTGTTGCCATTAGAATCATACAACTTAATTTTATTAGCTAAAGCAAGATAAGACATAGAAGACATGTAGTGCTCTCCTACTTTATATGGTAGGAATAGGCTTTCTCCGAACATATTAAGTATCCTAGAATCTCTTGTGTGCCATGCTCTTTGGTTACCTCTATTTTCACTAAGCATATTAAAATGCCTAATCATTAAGGATACTTTATCTTCCTTAAATTCCTTTCCATATCCCCACCAATTCTGCATGAAACTTCCATAATAGGATTTATGTGCCTTGGCCCAATCTTTTACATCAAAGTATTCACCAGAGAAAGCTTCCTTAAATATTTCTATAGAACCAGTTCCAACATTGACCATACCACCTGCAATATTACCTCCTAAGAAGTATTTACTTGCAAATCCAGTAAGAAATCCAAATAGTTTATTAAGCACTAGCTTATTGCCAATCTTCAGCTTTGGAACTCCAATACCATATACTTGTTTATCAAGAAATTTAAGGTATCTATTATAAGCCCTAGACTTATCCTTCAATCTACTTTCTTCTGAGTTAATACCTTCTACAGTCCTCCTATTAAGAACCTCCTTTCCAACTTCAAGAGTATCAACAACCTGACTCATAGCTGCATAAGAATTTGCCATTCCTGCATAAGCAAATGTAGAATAGAATAAGTCAGTAGATAGCTCAGAAGGGTCTTTCAGCTTGTTGACCCCATATAGAGGAACCCTATTAATCTTCTCCCTTTCAAATGCAAGTTGATTATGGAACATATCCTCATCTATAGTATTGTATGTCTGCTGACTTCCAAAATCAGTATCTTCACTGTCCTCACAGAAAGTATCTCTCATTTCAGTCATTACAGTATGTATAGTAGCCTTACTTGAATTTTCAAATAATCTCCTATTCCTAATCTTATTGGAGAATGTACCCTTGAATTGAGGCATTCTGTGTAAAGGCATACTACCTTCAGGCAGTCTACTATCCAAATCAGCTTTAAGTTGCATATACTCATTAAGCCATTTTACCCTTTCAGGATATGGCTGTATATCTCTCTTATACTGTTCACTTTCATAGTCAGAGCTAGGAATGTACATCTGCTGCTGATTGTCCCACTGACTATGGGCAATATGTGTTGCATCTCCCTTATGCCATATTTTAGCTTTAGGTTTAAAGAAGTTATCCCATAGCAATGCTTTTTCAAAGTCAGATTTTCCATCAAGATTAGGGTACTTTTGGTTAAACTCCTCTATACTTTGTTTCTTGAAGTCTAGCCAGTCATTTTCATAATCTCCCCAGCAGTATGCTGATATAATGTTTCCTGTTATAGTACCATCCCTGTTACTTCTTTCAACAAAAATATCAGTATTACTCAGCTTAATATCTTTTAACCTAGACTGTAATACCCTAAGTTGGTCCTGAGCTTGAATAGTCATATCATCTGCCCACTTATTAGCTAGCTTCACAGTCTTATCTGCTAACTGACCTATAACATCTGAATTGTTAGACATAGATGCAAGGAACCTTTCAAACAGAGATATATCACTCTCCAAGTCATTCATCAAATCTGATATAGGAATGTCCTCTGAATCTCTATACTCAATAAGCTTGTTATTGCCTCTACCTTTCCAATTGAATATGACTCTGGCTGCTCTTGTAATATATTTATTGCCATAGTTAGCACCTTCAAGGAATTTAAGGAAGAATTGACTTTCCTTATTCTTGAGTTCATTAATCAATCCATTTCTACCAGTAAGTAGCTTGTTCAACTTATCAGTAATATCTAATAAGTTATATGATACTCTGTTACCAAGAGAGTCAGTAATTATAACATTCCTTGTATCTCCAAGTAATCTATTTGCCCCAGATATGTTAGAGGTAGATGAGTTTATAAGGTCTATTAATGCAAGAGCATTCCTAGCAAATGCCCTAACAACTCTTAGTGCCTTAGCATTAGCTGGCATATTGGAGTTGAAGTCAGTTACATTATCAAAGTCAATTGATGCCAATATATCAGGTATCTCAGCTACCATTAAGTCACTCATTAGTGATATAGCTTCTGTTATCCCTTCAAGAGCAATTGAATCTGCAAATGAAGAGGGCACATTTAAGTTTCTACCACTCTCAACCTGGCCCACTATATTATTGAATTTATCAAATAATGTATTACTGATAGACTTCATCTCTGAAGCTTGCAATTTAAGCCTGTTCACAGCCTGCTTGAATACTTTAACATTAAAGGAAGTAGGAGCATTATATAAGGTCTCCTTGGTTTTAATAGCCTCTTCTACACTACCTGTAAAGTTGGGAGACATAAATCCCTTAGCTATCATATCTGCAATTCTTTCAGCCTCTAATGCAGCATTGGCAATGCTATCTCCTTTTATGCTATGAAATATTCTCTTGGCTGTATTGACTATTCTCTTAACAAGAGATTGCCAAGGTGCTCTATCATCTATATTACCTGCTATAGCCTGACCAACTAAGGTACCAGATATCTCTCTTCTGGAAGACTCTCCTAGATATTTACTATCATACTCATCTCCTACTATCTGCTTTTGTACCTCTGGAGTTAATAACCTCATAAGCCTCTCTACTAGAGGGGAATTTCCTAAGGCACCTATAGCAAAGTGTCCTGCCTCTTCTGCCAATACACCAGTTACATTTTTACCATTAGCTACTTGTATTAACTGATATAGGCCATCAGCAGTCTTCTTGGCATTTTTAGTACTATACCTTCCATTTACCTTCTCATCATTCTCAATGAATTCTATACTGACTCCAGCCTTATTCAGGTAGTATTTAATCCTGTCTTGAAGAGTCCTATTAGAGATTTCCTGATTAAGGGCTAATTCATTGGAAGGATTCTTCTCAACTACAGATAAGTAATACTTACCATCTGTTGTAGATTTAATGGTAGCCATAAATTCATTATTAAACTGGCTGTTTCTATTAAAAGATTGCAGTCTGTTTACTGCTTCCTCATAATCATAAATGCCAGAGTTTATATCCTTATTCAGAGTATTAATCAATGTATCTTTGTCTACATTAAGCTTAGCAAGACTTCTCAATGATTGGAAAGTAATTTCACCATTCTCATCAAACTTAGCACTTCCTTGTACCTTTTCAAGAAATTTAGGATTAATTCCTATACCATAATACTCCTTTGCAAGTTCCCTATTATTAGAAGTGTAGTGAAGCAGGTCTTTGAATAACCTGCTTTCTACTACTTCACCTTTAGAGTTTGTGCAATGAGCATAAATTGAACATTTATCTGCCATATTAACAAACTTTTTCTCCTGTATTATCAGTTAAACCACTATTTTGAATCTCATTCCTTATTGCATTGACAGTGTCTGATAGGTCTACATCTGACTGACTATTAAGATACTCTTTTATAGATTCCACTTGTTCAGCCATGAATTCTCCATTCTTGATGCCATAATCAATTATCTGATTGATAGCTTCTTCTCTATTGAAAGAGTTAGGAGTATTTTCAGGAATAAATTCCTGAGAGCTATTACCTTCCATATTGTTATCATATTGCTCATTGTCTGTCAATCTAGATTCTGAGTCAGATACATATTGAAGGGATTTATTAGTGGTACCTAATTGAGATACCTTATAATAGGTTATAGACCCATCATAACTTACATTGAACTTATCATTGCTACTATCACATATATATGTTATACCATCTACTACTATACATGGTCTGAATGCCACACAGTTCTTTGGTAATGTACTATCCTTAATAGTATAGTTCTTAGCATCATCACCAAGTTTATTGACATCTAGAGTAAAGTTAGAAACAGCTTCACCATTCTTATAAACTAATGTTTTAAGATATTTAAGATTGCTTCCTTTTGCTGTAAATACCAGTCTCCTGTTATCAAGATGATTCAATATATACTGTTTAGCAAACTTCTCACTATTAGCAGTAACAGTACCTTCCTTAACATCATTAAGGAAGTCTACATAACTCCTTTCAACCCATGCACCATTTCCATCATTAGCACTAGAATCCCACTTTCTTCCTACTTTGATAGCAAGCTTCAATTCAGTAGGAGCAAGGTTCATAAAAGCTAAAGGACTGAATGTAAATCCTAGCTTATAGAAATTGTACATGAACAAGTCTCTAGCTAAGTCAGGCTCTGTTTTAAGTAACTCTGCCCAACTTTCTTTCAACTCATCTTTCTGATAAGGAGCAAGTCCACCTATTCCCTGTACATTCATACTTGTATCACCAGTCTTTTCATTGGTAACAAACTGCATATACTGGAATAAAGGGAGAGACTTCAAATCAGGATTACTTTCAAGAGTATTGAATACTTCTTTAGCAAAGTGTTTAGTATAATATTCTCTGGCTGAGATATAACTTTTAGAAGTACCTTGAGTCTTTTTTATAGATGAATTAAACTTTCCAGTATCTACCCATTCCTTACTAAATATAATATTAGAAGGAATAGAGCCTGCTTTCAGGAACATATCTATCATCTCTAAGCCTGTATAACCATTAAGAGATGCAGAATTAGTATTCCTATAAGCAATCTTGAATTGTTTACTGGGATTTTGTTTAGCAACATCATAAAGCTTTCTTATACTCTCTATAATTTGACTTTCAGGGATACTTCTTAATCCTCTATTCTCCTTTACTCTAAGGTCTTTAGTAGGTAAAGCATAAGAGTTCCCTTGAAGTCCTTCTCCTTGTCCATAAATAGCTCCAAATTGTTCTCTAGCTATCTTAGCTGCTCCAGCTCCATGTCTTCCTTCAGGATTACTTCCAAATACAAATATAGTATTGGCATCTGGAGTAATATTTCCAGTGTAACTGTTTACTGTAGTATCTAAGTTAGAAGTATTAATAGAGTTTACAAGTATAGGCATCTCACCATTAAATAAACTGTCCTCTTGCTGAGAAAGCATATAAACAAGCATATCACTATGAATGCTATTGATTGTATCAGCATCTAAGAAATTACTCTTAGTAAGCTCTGCTAATCTATTTCTAGCTCCACTATATGAAGGAGTATTATATGGATAGTAACTGTTAAGTAACATACCAGCTCTCCTGTTCATATCATACATAGCCTGTTCATAAGCCAAAGGATTCTCAATAAGACTTTTAAGATATTCCTGATTACTTCCTTGCAAGTTGGTGTTATTGGTTATAGGAGAATCTATAATATCTGTAACTTTCATATTTACAGACAAAGCATTCTTACCATTCTTAACAACAAACTTATCAATATAATTCTTGACTTTCATCTGTTGAGAATATAAATCACCAAAAGTAGAACCAACTGCATTAGAAGCTGTAAACTTAGATGAAGTAACAAACTGGGAAATATCACCTGCTACTGTCTGAATCTGAGAGAATAATTCTGCTACTTTCAATTGGTCAGCCTTGAATGACTGATTATCCATAGCATTCTTACCTTGCTCTCTCATAACTCTATCATTGACAATATTCAATGCAAGTTTGTTGATAGAGAAGTCTTCATCAGGGTTAGCTTTAGGACTTTCTGTATCATCTCCCATATAGTTCTTAACTACTTCTCTCATTGCCATATCAGCAGTAACACCATTATTAAAGCTATACTCACATATCTCTTTAATTATAGGTTGGTTAAATAACAAACCAATCTCTTGGGTTGTATAACCTATTCTAGCTAATACAGCACCAGCATCAGCAGTTATAGTATTCAAGTTCAAGAAATTCAATACAGGGTCTTTTACAGCATCTACAGAAGCTGCCAAGAACTCTGCAACATTCAAATCAACATCAATACCTTTAGGAGCATGTAACAAATCATTATAACTATGACCAGCAAATCTAATAGGGTCCTTCAGGGTGAACTCACTCATTAAAGAGGAGAAAGCATGATTAGTATTCTGATTAGCAAATATACCAATCAACTTTCCAGCTACTTGATTCTGCTGATTATAAGTAATGATAGTCATTGGGTCTGAAGGGTCATAGTTAGGTTCTGGGTCTGACTTACTATCTTTAGCTCTTTCAGCTATAGCATTGAAGTCTACAGTTCCTCTACTTACAATACCTTCAAGATTACCAAATAACAACTCTCTTAAAGTTCTGGCAGCCTTAGAAGCATTAGCAAATCCACCTGGAGTATATCTCTGCTCAAAGGTTTCATAGTCCATAAGTCTTTCTTGAATTAACTTTATAAGCATGTTATTTCTAGCAGCTCTAGTATTATCAAGTGGAGACTTACTGAAGTCATAACTCTCAAAAGAGATATAACCTCTATCAGCAATAAACTGTGCAAAAGCTTCTTTATAACTGTAAGGCAGTCCTGCTTTATCCCAATACTTGTAAAGTCTGTTAAGAGATTCAGTATCTTCTTCTCTAGCTTCCTTCAAGACATCTTTTATGTTGGGATATGTTTCATAGAATTCCTTCCATATTTCAGCTACTTCAGAAGATGATAATTCTCTCTGTCTATACTCATTTCTCATGAAGTACAGCTTATCAATATCAAAGTCAAATCCTGCAATAGTAGTACCTTGTGCTGGAACTTTGATAGTACCTCCTGCTGTTTTCTGACTGAATCTTTTCACTCTAAGATTAATCATAGAGTAATCTCTTTCAGTAGGAATTCTATAAGCAAGGATACTTAAAGCATTAGGGAATTTCTTTTCAAGTAATGTGTTACCATCCTTATCAGTCTTGAGAGTACCATCTTCATTACAGTAATCACTGAACTCCAATGCTACTTCCTTACCATTAATATCAGTATAACTAATATCCCAAGGAATTTCACACTCTGCATATAAGATGTTATTAGGATTATTAGGGTCTACAACATAGTGTAAATCACCAGACTCTTCATATCCCTTAATACCCATTGCAGATACCTGAATAGCACTACCTCCTTTAATAGACTGCTTATTGACTCTCTTCTTGAATATACTGAATAGCATTGCAGAAGAATCATGTTCCAATGCTCCTTCAAACAAAGGTACCAAGAACTTGCCATCTCCTGTCAAAGAATATGCCAACATATTATCCATAGATTCCCTGCTATTATTGATAGTAGTCTGAAGAAGTTTATCACTTAACTTCTTTATATCAGATACTTCATTAGCAAATAAATCATAGGACTTAAGTATATTAGCTACAATAAGAGAGTTATAGAATGAAACTAGGTTTCTACCATTCAATCTTACCTCACCATATTTACCTCCAAGATTTACTTTCTTTCCACCAACATAATTCTCATAGTGATAGTCATCCATTTTAATGTTAGCCATAATAAGCTTTCTTACCTGAGTACCAAATAACTGAGAGCTATTAATATGCTCAGGTACATTAGTCTGAATTCTATAATCACCATAACTTAATTGATGGATATAAGCCTTGTCAAGTGCATTACTTAACTCTTGAGCATTAGAAGCTTTAGATATATCAGTAGAACCAAATCCACCAACCTTAACAATCTTAGTAGAACCTACCAAATCTACGCCCTTAGACTCCATCCAATAGGCCATATCCCTTAACTTACTACCAGCAGGTAATAACTCTGGGATAAGTACTGCTTCAGCATACTTATGCTGAACTGGAATTTTTAACTTATCAGTACTATTTACTGCCAAGTTTTCTATAGTGTACATATAAGGTTTAATAGGTTGAAATACTACAGACATATTAGCAATTTCAGTAAGTTTGTCAGAAGGAATCTGAGCATCTTTACCATATTCAGCTCTGAGCTGTTTAATAGTATTATACACATTTTCCATTTCCTGTGTCCACTTACCAGCCATACCCATTACTTTTCTGTAGCTTTCAAGGGTTCTATATCCCTGACCATCAGTAAGAGTATTCTTAGTATAAGCTTTATATACTGGAGAGTTCTTGCCGAACTTAGCTTCAATAGCTTTCATGAATTCAGGATTAGACACTTCTGCATTTAAATTAATGTCATCAAAATAAACACATCTTTCTATTCCATCCTCACTATAAAGATTGCCATCAAAGTCTCTAGCTTCAAGGCTTAATACACTGCCTGGGGCATGTATTTCCTTATATCTCTTCTGTAAGTCTTTAGTTCCCTTATAGAATGCCGGGTCAATAGTGAACAATTGAAGCTGCTGTATAGTAGCAAACTTTGTATTCCAATAGTAGTCTGCTATTACCTCATCTATAGACTTATTACCATTTACTTCTTGACTGAAATATACATATTGTACCTCCTTTTTGTTTGTCTTAGGATTATATACTTCTTTAGTTTCAAGAAGACCTAAGTTATTAAGGCTTGTTTTGAAGCTATTTACAGCCTCCTCCATATAGGCTTGAATAGCCTTTACAACTTCCTGCTTTGAAGGATTTTCCCCTATCATAGCTGCATACTTGCCTACAGTACCATCAGGAGATTTGTAATCCTTGTTGAGGAAAGGAAGAGCTGTATATTCATTCTCTTTACTTGAGAAGTTTTCAATAAGTGAATACCCACCTTCTTTTAACTTAGTATTAGCTGCTGATGTGAGAGCCATTCTTCTCCTCTCTTGTCTATATACATCATACAGACCATCAAGTATCTCCTGAGCAGAATATCTTTTAGCTTTGATAAACTTAGATACTCCACTATCTCCTAAGATGAATACAGGATAGTAGGCATACTGGCTATTAGGACTCTTTTGTCTTTCAGAGAAGTACTCTGCCATCATGTCAATAGCATGTTGTTTACTAGTAAAGTTCTCAAAGCTATTATCAGAAGTTCCTAAGAATCTCTTAAATCCAAAGTTGGCAGCAAAATCTTTCTCATCTAAGCCACTCTCATAAAGGTCTCTCAACCACCTATTGAATATAGTACCATTATCCTTATCCATGAAGAAAGAAGAGTCCAAGAACTCATTTTCAATCATTCTCCTAAGACCTTGCCTGTCATTGTTAGACACAAAACTGGCAATTCTATCCATCTTGTCTCCAAGATATGAAGGAATGACATTACTGAACAAAGTAACATTATTACCATTCTTATCTTTATGCCTTACTCTAGACTCAAGTCTAAGACCTTCTCTGTTCTTAGTTACAATAGATAACATCTTGTCAATCTTCTCTCTTATAACTCCCTGCTTTGCTGTAGAGCCTGCTGGAGAAAATCTTATAAAGTCTTTGAAAGACCTATTAGACAAAGAGTACTCACCTTTATCAAGTGATTCAAGCTCCTTCTTATTAAGAATCTTGTCAGTACCAAACTCTACTAACTCACTGATAGCATCAGTAAACTTATGAAGGTCTCTACCACTAGACATAATCTTATCCAATGTTCCACCATCAATGTCTATACCCAAAGCTTCAGTAATCTTAATGAGAACTCTTTTCTTTTCTTGCCAAGAAGTTTCTTTATTGTTATAGAACTTTGGTGTAATGCTTACAGACTTACTTGGAAAATATTCCTTAACCAACTCTCTTAGACTCTGTAAGTTTTTCCAATTGATACTACCATCCTTGTTAAATACAGAGGTATTTGGATTAACCTGTTTACCCAAAGTGATACTAGTAAGGTATTGACCAGAGAGACTATTATTAACTCTATTCAATATAAGAGTCTTGAAAGTTCTTAACCCATTCTTTACCTCTTCAAGAAGGATAGAGTAAGGTTGAAAGTTCTTCTTAAAATCTACATAGAACTGTGTCCTGAGCTGGTCATTATTTTCAAGTTCTTCTATAACAGGCTGTAACCAAGTCTGACTGTTAGAGGCATTTCTAAGCAAACCTATCATTTGTCTTTCAGATGTAACACCTCTTAATATTTCAATCAAAGACTGGTGTGCTTTAACAGGGTCAAGCATTATAGGAAAACCTAAGTCATCATATACTTCTTCTCCATTTTCAACTCTCTGAATAGAACCTAAAAGTTTTCTTACTTGTTTTCCTACAGAACCAAATGCAGAGTGCATATCAGAGGTCTCTTGCCATGCTTCTCTTTTAGACTCTGAAGCATCATATAATTCAGATAACTTATTATCATTGTAGTTATCTGGATTTGTATCATCTGCATACTCTATCTTGTCACCAAGTCTGAGTTCCTCTGTATCTCTCAATCTCATTCTAGCATGAGAGACTAGTGCTCCCCAGTTTTCAAGAACCTTCTTATAACTATTGGCTGTATCCATATCACCTTCTTCAACAGCCTCTGAATAGTATTCAAGCAAGTCATTATAAACACCTTCAAATACTGAGAATTGACCTGCCACTAGTTTACCATTTGAAACAAATCCATTACATATAACTTTCCTACTTAGGAAAGGATTAGCTTCTTGTAAGGCATCAAGTCTGTCAGAAAACATAGTAGAAATCATATTGATTCTATTAAATCTCTCTTCAGCACTAAAAGACTCCTTCAACTTCTGATAAGACTCAGATAAATTAGAACTAGTAGTCTTGATAGACTCTGCATTCATTTTTCCTAAGTCTCTTCTATATGAGATCAAGTCCTGTACAGCCTTATCAAGGTCTGATGTATCAAGTGGAGATGAGTGTGATTCATCATACATTCCTCTTAATGTAGCTACTCTATACTCATTCCAACCCTGAATTTTACTAGCAATTACGTCATCAATTCCCTTAATAGGATTATAACATTTTGTACTCATATAAATTAATATTAATTTTTATGCAAAGGTAAGTAATTTAATTGCAATACACAAGCTTTTATTCAAAAAGCTAAAGGGAGAACAAGTATTTAACTTATTCTCCCTTATAAGATTACTCAACAATGTACTTGACACCATTGAATATGAGCCATTTGATTGTTAAGATATTGACTGGTCTAATACCTGACTCTTTATCAGTCTTAGTAATGTCCATATCTACACAATCATATCTGCCATCTCTTGATTCAAATTGAATCTTATAGCCTCTAAGAACTCTATCTTCACCTTCTTCATAAGGAAGTACAGGGCTATTAACCAGCTCAGTAATAAGATTCTTTGCTGCATTTGCAACACCTTTCTTATTGTTCTTAACTGTGTCAATACTATTTGAGAACTGCTCTACAATAGCATCAATCTCCTCCTGTAACTTTCTCTTACTCTTAGGTTTATCCTGCTTCTTGAAACATACAGTAAATACCTGACCAGAATGGATGTTCTCCCAAATACTTCTAATACCAAGAGTACCATCCTTCTTATCTTCCTTAGTTACCTTTACTGTAGTTTCAAACAAGTCAGCAGAATTAGTGTAGTTCTTCAGATAGCTCATACCAATCTGAACCTCTTCACCACTTTCAAAATGAGTAAGCCAAGCATTAGAGCCTGACACTCTGTTCACAATATAGTGAGAACTCTCACTAATAATGGAACCTTACTTTAACTGATTTATTTGCTCAATCATATCAAATAAGCTTTTCTATATTAGACATAAATGTTTCAGCCTCCTGCTTAGTAACACCAATAGTTTTGATGTCTTCCTGCAATGCAGCAATTTGAGATTCCTTCTTTGCAATCTCTGACTCCATTTTTGCATGGAGATTACTTGCATTCTCATGTGCAGTCTTAAACATAGACTTAATGCTTGCCATTCTTTCACTGAAAGAAGGTGCAGCTACAACTGATTTCTTCGTACCAAAAGCCATACTTTTTTTTTTTTAGTTATTAATATACTTTCTTGCAATAAATTCCTTCATTAAAGGCTCTGCTAACTCCTTAGCCTGAGGATGTGGAGCACCTGTAGTACCCCTTGCTCTTAGGTCAAAGAAGTGATTCCAATCAGATGTAAATCCAGTTACAACCAATTCTGTCTTTAAGGAGTTAGGTAAAACAGCTCTTGCTTCCTGTGGTTTCCAACCTAAGTCAATCAAGTCAATATAATCCTTTTCAGCATTATTTAGACTGGCAATGAAGATACTTTCAAGAGATTTATCCCTTATTACAGTATGATAAGGTCCATATAGTTTCAGTCTCTCATCATCCAACCAACAGGGTTGAATAAATGTAAGCTCATTGCCAAATTTATCCTTGGAATAGTTACAATACCTTGTGCTTTCTTGGGCAAAAGACATTACTCTGTGCCTTACAAACTCATGTGATACGCCTCTATCACATACAAAGTGTACAGTGATTCTCTTCTCATGGAACTCTGTAGGTTTACAGATATACTTTAAGTCATCAAGCCAGCCATTCTCTACCAATACTCTGTAGTTAGTAGTAATGCACTTACAACTTCCATAAAGTATATCACCATGACAATTATATACCTCTGTTCCTTCTTTAACTACTGAATACTTATTAGACTTATATTTATCAATCAGCTCAGAGTTTTCAATAACATTGAATACTTTAAGATATACTGTACCATGCTCTAACATAGCTCCATGACCAGACTTAATCATCCTATCCACAAAAGGCTTGGCAGAATCTTCTGTTATCTTATCCTCAGACTTATAACATACTCTACCTACTCTCTCAATCTGTTTATAAACTCCTTCAAGACCAGCAGGCTGATTCCATATTTCAAAACTTGGCTTAATTAGTTTCATTGCAGAACTCTTTTAATTCTTGAACACCTAACAGACCACTATGTCTTTTACAACATTTCCCTCATCATCTACTAAGATGAGAGTAGGTACTGTCCTTATCTCATACTTGGATGCTATATCCTCACCCTGTATAGACTGAACATCTATACTTTCATGTGGAATACCTGCAAGCTGAAGATTACTCTCCAGTACTTTACAGGGTCCACAAGTCCTTGAATAAATCTTTAATACTTTCATTATACTTCTTTAAGTTTAGTATTCCTCAATCACTTCAAAGTCATCAACATTCCAGTCCTTCAAATCAGAGATGGCTTTAACATCCTTCTTTGTTTTAGGAGCTATATAATCCCAAGCTTTCTGAGGCAATACAATCTGCTCTTCAACTGCACCTTTAAGGTCACAGTTTGAGTAATTTATATCCTCAAAATACTCACCATCTTCATCCTTTCCAGAGTCAGTAATCTCATAGTCAGATACCTTAATCTTTACAGTTTTACTAAGGGTGACACTTACTGTGACCTCAATTTCCCTTTCAGGATTATCAGCCTGATTCCAGGGTGCATCTTTAGTATCTGCACCCATAGGATAATTATAATTGTCCATTATTTTTTTTTTCTCCTTTTAATGTCTGTTATCAAGTTATTCTCTTTAATCAGTCTTCGAGCAATTACACATTCAAGATTCTTAGGTATGCTGATATGTCTTCCCTTATCATTCACATAGATAGCATGGTCTCCATTATGTCTATTATATTGAAAACCATTATTCTTTACTATCCTTATGAATCCTCTCTGTGTATATTGCTTCATCTACTCCACATCACCTGTATATATACTATTACACTTCTCACACACACATAGTGTCCATTCTTGTCAATAGTTACAGCAGGCTTACCACAAAAGTAACACCTATCTACTGCTTTAAATCCAAGAGTTACACTATTCTTTGTAAAGTCCTTAACTACCTCTTCAATAAGATTCTTAGCTTGAGTTAGCTTCTCTCTTTCTCCTTGAGTCATTGGCACATCCCAAGGGATAACCATACCCTTTATTCTCCAGAGAAGCATAACTCTCTTTCTCCAAGATAGTTGTTTGGGAGAAGATTGTGTTCTCCTATCAGGACTTGCATAAATTAATCTTCCTGAATTTCCCATATTAACTTTCTTCTATAATATCTCTACATTTTTATAATCAAACCCTAATTGTCCAACCCAACTCTTTGCTACTATAGCAGAATTAGATGAATAAAAGTGAATAGCTTCTTTAGGGTCATCAGTAACCCAGTAACACATTAATCCTGTTACTGGGTGAAACAGTTCATCTACTGTTTCAAGACCATAGTCTTTAAGATACTTACCCTCTTTATTCTGTAGTACTTTAACTATTATTCACCTGACTTTTTATCCATCCACATTACAGTCATTATAGCATAGTTTGCCATGTCAAGAAGAGTATCTTTAATAGACTCATCTTTAACCTGAGCTTCTTTCTTAGTGAGAGATTCAATTCTATTCATCTTGTCTCCCATCCTTACTATTGATGCTACAATGCCAAATTTATCAAGAGACTTGTCAAAGCTATTACCATAGTCATGATTCTTGGCTGCATAAGTCTTAGCCATGTTACTGGTAATCTCAGTGAACTTCTCCACACTTTCAGCCAGTTTAGGTCTACTGCCTAACATTCTGATTCCTTCCTTTACCCCTCTTAAGAGAGAAAGGCCAATTTCTGTCCTACCAGAATCTTCATATGCAGTAATAGCTGCATCCAACCTATCAATGAGGCTCTGATATTCCTTGTTTATTGTTACTTCCATTTCTTCACTTTATTAATTACTTAAATCTCAATGAACCCAACATGATGCAATCTCAGGCACAGCTTTGATAGTTACCTTCTTGCAAAAGATAGATGCTGCATACTCCATACATTCACTTAACTTCTTGGCTTCCTGTTCAGCTATCTCTTCAGGAGGCTCAATTAGATACTCATCATGTACATCATTAGGAATGAGGACTTTGAATATAAGACCATCATTAACCAAATGATTAAAGTATCTAATACCTGCTATCTTAGTCATTGCAGCAGCAGTACCTTGAGAAGGATAGTTACATGACTGATTATCAGAAGCACTCTTTCTCTTCCATAAGTGCTTCATCACTGACACATATACAGTCTCCCTGTTAATGTCAATAAACTTCTCCTCTACCTTACCTGCTTTTTTAACCTTATATGAATACCTAACAGCTATTTCTTCAATAGGAACACCTTGGGCAAACTTCTTTGCAATTTCTTGCATGACAGATGGTGGAATCTCAGATATTACTCTGCCACTATCTCTTGCAGCTTTGTATATATCCCAGAAATCTTCCATACCATTCTTTCTCCTTTCAATACCTTTCAGTATAGGATAGTCATAGATATATGCCCTTAATCCGGTTATCTTTGAGATTAGGATATAGCCTCTATTCCACATGTTTCTCTTCTGTACCTTGAAATAGCTTGCTATACCATTAAATCTCTTGAAATAGTTGTTATAAATCTCAGTTGCAAAGTCCACAGGAATATTACAATTAGTTGCCATTGTAGGAGCTTGACCATTATAATTGAAACAGAACCTTGCCTTCTTAGCCAAATCTCTAAGGTCTTTTCTTACCTTCTTGACATCCTTCTCTGCAACCCCATCAAGGTCTTTAGGGAAACACATCTTGGCTACAAAGGAGTGTCCATCTCTTTGATTAGGGTCATTGTAGAATGCAATCCACTCCTTATCATTAGACAACTCAGTGAACACATGACCCTCTTGATCTCCATAATCACAATCTACTAACAAATGTCCCTTTTCAGGTACAAATGCTGCTCTTGTTTCTTCTGTAGCTGGAAGCTGCTGAACATTGACACTCTTATCATTTGCTTGTGTAGAAGTGTCCTTGTTTTCATCTTCCTCCTCTGCAATATCATCATCTTTAGTCTTACCTCCTTTACCTTTTCCTCCTGAGCCACAACTCAATCTACCAGTATCCATCATTTGATTGAATGTTGGGTGGATTCTTTGTGTAACAGGATTAATGGCATCAAGGAAGTTTTGACCAAAAGATGTTACTACCTTGAAAGCTGCTGAATATTCCAAGTATAAAGGAACAATACTACTCTTACTTGCCTGCAATTCTATAAACTTAGACTCCACAGACTTTTTCATCTTGCCTGTTTTCTTGTCTTTAACCAATAGGTCAAATCCAAGTTCTTCAAACAATCTGATTACCTGCTTGGAACTATTCCAGTTAATAATACATTGAGGTCCAGTATCAAACTCAGAGAATAATGAAGGTTGTGGTATTACCACATACACATTATCTGCAAGTTTGGCTGGCTTACCTTTCTTGTGAGTATCATAGTTTCTTGCAATGAGGGAAGGGTCATCCTTTTTCATTACATAATCTACTACCCAATCATTAAGTTTCTGCTCAGCAATCCTTAACCTCTCTGCATCTTTAGCCATCTTAGCCTTCCACTTAACAGGGTCAAGTTTAATGCCACAATATTCAATATATGCAAGGACTCTTACAAACTCATTCTCAATATCAAGTGCCACTTTTTGACCTCTTGCATTGATAGTAATAAGCTGCAAGTTCATAATATCCTCAAGATGCACAACATCATTTGCTGCATAAACTATAACCTCTTCTGTCATACCTGCATGTATCTGTCCTCTGACAGTCTTGTCAAGATAGATATGTAAATACCTATCACAACAAGCCTGCAAGGACAAAGATACAATGCCAGGTGGAAATCCAAGAAATAGAATCTTCTCAGCTAAATAAGTATCATAGACATTTCTGACTACAATATGTTCCTTATACAGCCATCTTAAATCAAACTTTGCATTATGAATGATGAATAGTCTGTCACTTTCAAGATAATCCTTATACTGCTTGACATCAATAGTCATACAGTCTATTACAACTTGATTTTCCTTATTGCCAAGTTGAAGAGTAAGTAATCTACCCTGCCATATCTCCGTACCTGTAGTTTCAGTATCTAAACCTACTACTCGAAGAGGCTCTAATATTTTAAGAGACTCTTCTACAGAAATACATTTATACTTAGCATCAGGAAACTCAAATAGTTCTCTCTGACCAGTAACAAAATATATCATCATTCAAATGTTATAGTCCATCCATAACCCTCAACAAAGTCTATAGATTTGACAACTGCTTTGGCTTCCTCAAGCTCCTGACCTTCTATAATTATTGGACCTTCTGATGGATTAATAAACTTATGTATGTGGCATACACCTCCCACTTCACCAACTCTTAATGTAGGCACATCAGTCTTAAGTACATAAGTTTTTGATTCAGAACCATCAGGCTTAGGCATCTTCTTGAGATAGTTTACAGCTTTGTATCCAGACCTAAGTTTTATAATATCTTCCATTATTTCTTAGAATAGGCAATTAACTCTTTAAAATCTAGTACATATTGGTACTTATGAAAGAATTGACTTCCTAGTATTCCAGAAAGTGTCACTCCACTCTCTTCTTTTATATTACCAAAGGCATTACTCATATCTAGAACTTGAAAATCCTCTTTATAGTTTTCCCCTTTATAGTCTAATTGTGCTCTTACATAAGACACTGGAACCTTATTACCTTCAACACCAAATACTGTACCAACATCTTTCAGTTTTTCACAAGTAAGGCTATCTAATATATTTGAGTCTACTATGGATATTGTAGCCCCAGTATCTAGTAGAAAATTAAACTTTTTGCCATTATTATAAAATGTGATAACTGGCAAATCTACTAAATCCATTGCCTCTTTGAAAGACATATTTACCCTTTTACTTTGCTTACAGTAATCTTCTGCACCATTAATAATAACAGCTAAGATGATTACTGCAAGCAATATACCCACTATTTCTAATATCATGCTTCATGCTTTTTTTTTCATTATTACTTAATTCCTGTTGAGCCAAATCCTAATCTATTTTCATTGCCCAAATCATCTACTTCCACAAGTTCAATACCTGAACTTAGCAGCCATTTAATCTTCTGCCACATAGTAGCTTTCTGACTAAGCTGTATCCTAAATTGACAGATTCTGTCACCTGCTTCAATAGTGGTCTCTCTCATAGGAGAACATACATAGTGCCACTGGTCATCATTGCCATTATATATGTTATCCACTACACCTTGACCATTTGGGATGAATAATCCTAACTTCTTAGGACCACTACTCCTTGAATCAATAATAGCTTCAAATCCTTGTGGTAGTTGCATTGCAACTCCAAGAGGAATGTAATAGGTGGGAATCTCTACATCCCTATGACCTACTCTCTCTCCTTCAACAGTTTTTCTCTTAAGAACATCAGCCTGTGGTGCAGGAATAGTGATGTCTATAGCAGACCTTAAATCTACCCAATCACCATTCTCATTGATTACAGGCATACATCCCTTAGTCAATACTTTTACTTTAATTTTCAATTTCATGTTTCCAAAATTTACTTGTTATGTCTACCAGCTCCTTGCCACTTACCTTGTAGAATCTCTGATTAGTAGTCCTACTGTTAAGTGGTCCAAACTCTTCCTTATAAGGTCCTAACTTAATAAAGTCAAACCACTGTAACTGTCTTGCTACTATACCAGCAAGTTCCTGTCTGCCACTATACCAAGCAACTTTAAGATGGGTGTGTGTCTTCACCCAACTTGCCAAAGCTACTAAGTGTATAGCATCACTATCTCCACCCATAAAGGACACACAGGACACTCCTTTGTTACCCTCAATAAGCTCACTAAGGGATGATTTATTTAGGGGTTTTCCAATATCCTGTGCCAAGTAAGAGCTATGACAGTTTTTGCACCCATTTTTACATCCTGTAATATTTATACATAATGTAATTTCGTCAGGCACCTCTGCAAATGTTACTTGAGTATTCAAATATTTCAACATATCTTTTAACTATATTAAGGTTATCTATAGGTAGGGGATATTTTTCCACTAAGGTATTAAGATATTCCATATCTCTATCCTTCTTATAAGCAACTGCCTCTTCCAAAGTTTTGAAATTTCTATTAACCTTAGCAAACTTCCTCCTCAATCTAACACAATATGTATTATGAGGAGTAAGATAAATACCCTTACCTATAGTTGAAATAAAAGTGTTAATCTCTGGAGGTAAGAGAATACAAGTATTAGGAGAGTATATTTTGGGAATATTTAGTATAAGAGATTTGCAATCTTTATCTATTTCGAGACTATGACTACTATCTCCATTTTCTTCATACCATCTCCTAAAATTTGAATATATCTTGAACTCTTCTGATACTATTATCCCCTTAGCTCCATAAGTACTGTAAGCAGGACATTTAGGGTCATAACATCTCCTCTCCATATTCTTCCAAACATTATAAATATGCTTATCAGTAATAGACTCATCACAGATAAATCCATATTCATCTCTCTTATCTGGATTAGAGACATTACCATATTGGGCACTATCTAATCTAAAATATAGCCTTCTGGTGTATCCCTCAAAATGTCCTGTGTAATAGTACCTATTCCTTACTTTCTTTGTTGATTTACCTTCTATTACCAAGACATCACCACAACTTTGTAAAATTTTATCTTCCATACTAAATTATTTTGATGCAAAGGTACTAAAAATAATGCAAATAACAAAATCTTAAGGACAAATTATACACCTTTACTATAAACTCTTTTGTTAGCTTCAATCTGCCTATCTTTACCAAATGATTTAATAGGTCTTAAATACCCTATCACTCTTGTATATTGAGTAATATTCTTACTATGGCACTTTGGGCATTCAGTGATAGGATGCTTAGTAATGTAGCCACAATCATCACACTTACTATTAGGAATATTAAATGTGAAGTAGTTAGTTCCATTAGCTATAGCAAAATCTATAAGCTTGAGATACTGCTCCTTGCTCAAGTGGTCTTCCAAGTTGATATGAGCTGCACTTCCCCCATCAGTATATTGGTAAGTCTGTCTCCCATGAAGTATAAACTTATCAAGTACTGAGGTGTCATCATGTGCATCATAGAAGTATGAATTGTACAGGTTCTCATCATCAGGAACCCAATATCCATCCTCTTTATCCCAATTATAATTCTTTCCTCCTAACCCTTCAGCAGGAACTACCTCAGAATTGAATAGGAATGGTCTATTGGCATCATGGATAGAGTGTGCCTTATTCTGCTCTTTGATAGTACCAAGAACCAGTTGCAGGAACTCAATATACTCCTTGTTGTTGCCAACAGTCATACCTAAGAATCTTGCAGCCTCATTCAAGCCATTGATACCTATAGTACTATACAATTTGCTGATGTGAATATACCCGCCATTTGAAGCAGCAAACATACCCTTATCTTCAAGTTCATATAGCATTGTCTTAAATGCAACATGGTACTTGTAGACTCTTTGGAGAATATCTACTAAGTAATCTCTAAGAAATGAAGTATTTTCTTTCCATCCTCCATTCCTCTTCAATCCATAAGCCTTGTTGCAATCCTGCACAATCCTATTGATATTAAGAGTAATAACATTGCATGAGCCAGTCATTACACCAGTAAGACCTGACGTAGGATTAAAGGTATTCTCTGCAAGTTCATTCCTTAATCTACAACATGATGCAAGACTATCAGCACTGTCTGATATATAGGTGAAGAAGCTATGGCCCTCTGCATACATCTCAGCAGTAAAGTCCTTATAGTCTTTATCTATAATATCATTGGTCTTAGGGTCATACACCATAGCCATTGTCTCTACAGGGAATGTAAGAATCTGTTTGGTTCTCAGCTTATTGAAGAACTTCATAAACAGCCTTTGCAGACAATCTACTGCTTCCCATTGAGGCTTAGTACCATCAGGATAATAGAACTCTCCAAACAGTGAATCAAAGTAAGTATGGTCATAATAAGATACATTTGTAACATTATGTTCACATAGAGTCGTTAATTCTATGCAGTTCTCTTATGAACTTCTTATAGTTTCCTATAAGTTCAGACTATATCATTACTCAAAAAATGAGTACCCCCAGCTTCCACTCACTTGAGTGTACTTCCATAAAGGAATAGTCGTTGAACCTTACCAATAAATTGGTCTTGGCTGCTGATTGCCATATCTTATGACTTAGGGTTCCAGCAATTCAAGGGGTTTATAGTCCACCTACAACTGACCATGTATTTTATGGTGGCACATAGAACACACTGTTATTAGATTATTAGGATTATTCAGCTCTTTGTCTTTAACAGCAATCTCGTACAATTTATCTGCATCATCTACTGGTGATAATGGATAATTTTGTATAATAATTCTATTAAGAATAGACTTAAATGGAATTAAATGATGTACATGTAGGCTATCTTTACTACCACATATAACACATTGATTGCCATCTCTGCAAAGTATGTCCTTTTTCAGAGAGTCATCACTACAATATTCTCTAATTCTTTGAGATAGTGTAGAAATTCCACCCTTCCAATTAGGATGATTATCTCCTGTCATCAGACCTACCTTGCTTTCTGAATTATTCCTAATTTTAATACCTAAGTTCTTCAGAACTCTATCAATAACACAAGGGTCACAATTATATCTAATACCAAGCTCTTTCTTTGAAAGACCCTCTTTCAAATATAATCTTTCCATGACTTCTTTATTGCTAAAGTCTTTAGGAATTTCTTTGGATTTGAAATTCCATTGTGACTCTGATAGAGTTCTTCTCTCTATAGTATGCTTTTTTAATCTTAACAAGATTGTTCTATGAGAAGTCCCAAACTGTTTTGCTATTTCAGTTGAGGACTTACCTTGTAAATACAAGTCAATAATAGTACTATCATCTAAATCTTTTCTATGTGCAGCCATAATTATAAATTATTTTATGCTGCAAAGATATAAAATTTATTTGAAAGTACCAAATTTCTTAATGGACTTTGATATGACCTATTACCAGCAGGCTGGTTTACACCATAGATGAATTGCTTGAATGCTTTGTATATGGCATCTCTTACAGTCCTCTGCTTACTGCAATGGTCTGTAGTAGTTACTACATCCAACTTTTCATACCAATTAGGACCAAATTCCTGCACAATGTAATAGTTAAGGGCAATAAAGTATTCACCTACTGCCACTGCACCTTTACACTGAGAAGATAGCAAGAAGATAAGATTGGTTACTTGACCACTGAATGATTGCAGGTCATTAGGAGGTGTTGGAGTGATACCATCAATATTGCCAACTCCTTCCATCATAAGAGGATACAGACTCACAGCCATACAATACTGCTTCAAGACAGGAGTAGTTGCTTCATCATGTGTATAAATGACATGAGAGTTCAAATCCTCTTCATACTTCTTGGCTACTTCAGGGTACATTTCATTCAGCTTGTCTTTCATTCTTTGCCTCTGAATAACCCTATTAGTAGTCTTATACACTTCACCCTCAAGGTTGGCAACATTCTTCATAGTTACATTTGCATTGGCATCTGTCTCTGATGAAGTAGCTGCATTCTCATTAGATTGACTGTACTCATTCATATAGTCAATTCTTTCTCTAATGAATCTTGCCTGCTTATGCTGTTCCCTATAAATGATATAACTCTTTGCTACATCAAAGTGTTTGTCATTCATAAGAACATCCTCAACCTTATTCTGTATCTCTTCAATACCTATAGTATCTCCTTCCAAAGTACCAAACAAGGCACCTATCATATCATACAGATATTGAGGCATTTTCTTGTTGCAAGACTTAAAGGCTTTCTCTACAGCACTTATAATCTTATCAACATTAAATTCCTCTATACTGCCATCTCTTTTTATTACTTGCATATTACAATGTATTTAACCATTCTCTTAAATCATTAGGACCAGTTTCATTAATACCCACAGGAACTCTTGGTCTGGAAGTGAGATAAGAAGAAAGTTCTTCTCCTATCACAAAAGGACTTCTCATTTCTATTTGGTCATTCTTTCCAAATTTCAATGTACCTACTGCCTGTGTAAATGGACAAGTCCACACCAATGGGACAAGGATTCTCCTATTGACTACAATGAAATCATAGTCAAGCAGCTTGAAGTCTTTGAAGTACTCATCCTTATCCATATTTTGCCTTATAATAGCCCAATATAGTCTTGCCTGAATTTGATAATTCCAATCTACAAAGGATTTATAGAAATCCCACTCTGTATGGGAACTTGTTTTCAAATCTACTGGCTTTACCCACTTCTCTTTATGATTGACTATGATTAAGTCAGCCATATTTTTATACTTTACACCATTGAACTCTCCTTTGAACTTCAACTGATAGAATCTTTCAATATCTGGTTCAAATGGATTGTCCTCTGCAAAGTAGAATTGAGTGGATTTGCTCCCTTTCAATGCTCTTACTGCACTGCACACATCTTGATAGGTCTGAGTATCAAGTATAGTCTTACTGCCTGCTATAAATAACAGGTTATAGTAGTCAGCTCCTTTCTCCTTGATAACTTTAGCCCTTGTCTCAGGCTTCCAGTTCATCTGATAACTCTGATATTCAGTCTCCTTAATGATTGCATCATCAGGAATTGTGATAAGACTCCTATAAGAATCTCCATACTGACTGAACAAAGATTTTACCATCTTTGTAATAGAGTCTGGAGTAGAAGGAAACTCAGCAACCATAAACCTTTCATCAAACTCTTCTTGACCACCTGTGATAATACTGTCTACAGCACTACCAAAGGTAAGAGAAGGTGTTTCTAACCTGTCAAATAACTTATCCAAGTTATTGAATCCTTCTCTCTCATATCTTGCAAGGGTTGAATAGCTTAATGCTGAGTCCCTTCTATACTCCTCTTCTGTTATATTAAGAGATATATCAGATAGCTTTTTCTTGATTGTATTCATAGAAAAAAATATTATTTCTCTGGGTCATATATTCCTAGTCTCATGCAATATATATCTACCGTAGACTTTAAAGATAAAAGGTTATCAATATCTACTGACATTAAAGGGCTGCTTACATCCCCTATAGTCTTAGCCCTTTTAACTTTATACACTGCTGAGTTAACTAAATCTTGTAAAAACTCAAAACTTCTTTCTCTTATGAATTTATTTGCCAATTCAATATCTTTTGTGGGAAGTGCATATATAAGCCTCTCAATATCAGTCAGTATTCCCATAATTTCTAATTATATTTATAGCTTGTAAGAGCTGCTTCTTAGTATACACTTCAAAGTATATACTTTTTTGTCCTGTACTATTATATATGTCATCAAGTAGCTTTCTAAACATTTTTTTCTTATAAGGAAATACATCATTGGTAAATCCTTTACATTCTATCCAAATGTCCAAATTATTATATCTTACATATATATCAGGAGTATATGTAATGGGCTGAATTAGCCCATTACATAGTCTAAGTTCCTTACTACTTTGCCTACCTAAAGATTCAACCCTTTTCTTCTGTTGTGTATCAGTCTCTTTATCATAAAAGGGAGTTATGGGAACAAAAGAAGGAAAAAGGATGAATTTCTTTGGTTCATATTTAGGAGCAAATCCATGTTCTTCAAGACAAGTAAAACATGTTTTCTCTAATATACTTTTGAAAGTTATATTCTTAGCAGCACATACAGTAGCATTCCTAATCTTCTTATTTTCCACTCTTGAACATTTCTTTAAGTACATCTCTCACAATGGAGCAAGCAATCTTGGCATCACTTACAGACCTAAATGCTGCAAAGTTCCTATAGTTCTTGATGTGAGCTTTGTTAGCCTTAGTGATTCTACCATCAAGCATAGAGATTACATAAATCTCAGGACTCTTTTCAATATGGTCCTCATACTTTTTATCCAACTCAATGGCTATTTCTCTAAGTACCATAGAGAATGCAGCAGCAGGAAGGATAGCATCTACACTATTGAGATAGTTATAGACCTTCTCAACTTTCCAGCCAAGTTTATCTGCAATCTTCTGAATGTAGTACTCCAGTTCCATAGGAACCTTAGTCTCAACTACAGACTTTGCAGGTTTGGTAGTAGTAACAATACCAGCCTCAAGGAACTTAGGAAGAATATCCTTAGTCACTTTAACATGCTCAATTACAGTACCCTTACCAAAGAAGGGGTCTTTCACTTTAGATACTTTAGTCAGAGTGTCTCCAATCTGTACCTCTTTACCATTTGTCAAATAAATCTTTTCCATTTTTTTTTGTTTAGTATTAATACTCTTCGTACCATTTTATTGGTACACCATAAATTCCTTTTACTCTATTACTTATATCAATAAATAGTTGGTGTGGCATCTTAGTGCCACTCCTTGCAAAGTATGCAGGATGTTCAATCTCTATAATATGATTGAACCTATCATTAATATAAGGTTTGAAGGTTTGGGCTTGTCTGCCAAACAATACATATACTATAGCTGTATTATATTCAGACAAGTTCTTTAGCAATTTAGCTATGAAAGGTCTCCACAACATCACATGGGAACCTATCCTATTCATTTCTACAGTGAGTGCAGAGTTTATCATTAGTATTCCTTGTTTAGACCAACTCTCAAGAGAGTTGTCAAAGGTAATACAATAATGTGGAACCTCAAAATTAATTGCTGCCTCTTTAACAACATTTAATGAAGGAGATAAGTTATCCTCATCAACTTCCTTTCTATTCCCGAATAATACTCCAGTTGCCACTCCCTTTTGTGGATAAGGCAATTTGTTATCCTAACAGCTCTTTATCTGCTAGTTCTACATGTTACCATATAGTTCGGACTATATCTTCATTGTTTCCAATGCAGGGCACTCGTGTCAGGTTTATTATTTGAGCTATTCACCTGTTAGTCTCTGAACCTTCTACATACTTTTATGCTCTTCTGTAGCTTGGCTGCTGATTGACTCATTGAGTTGTTCCAGCAATTCACCCTGTTTATTCAGAACCCTTCTTTTACTATAAGTAATTAATTTATATTGCATGGATGGAATAATATAATCTTTAATCAGTTCTACAAGTTTAGGAAAATCCTTAGCTTGCAGATACATACTATTATCATGTTTACCTACAGTAAAATGTAGACCAAATTTATCTAATAATATACTGGCTAATAAAGATTGTTCTTCAAGAGTAAATGAACAAGTAGATAAGATACATGAATTTTTAGTCACATAACCATCATCCATATACCATATAGCTAAACCTAAAGCATCTATATTTTTCACAAATTCCTTAAAGACTCTTTTATGACCATTAGAATCATAATATTTGTTTCTTATATCTGTGAAAATAGGATGCAATTTAGACTTAAATCTATACTCCACTAACTCATGTGAGTATCTTTTATTATTTAGGTGATACTCAATTATAGGAGATACTAAATTATATTTACTTAATATACCCCATTTATACTCAAGATATTCTTTCTGCTTTTCAGAATGTGCTATACTAAGACACATATTCTTAGTTCTACTACCAACTGAACAAAAACATCCATCTCCTAATAGGCTTCCTATAAGAAGCTGTTTTAAGTCATTTTCTACTTTGATTTCTTTATAATTCTTCATACCATTAAAATTTAATAGTACAAAGATAAGGTATTTGACCTAATATTGCAACATTATAATTAAAATTATTTATAGTTTATTATCAAAATCCTGACCTAACATAACTACTTTCAAGTCATTGAGAGGACAAAGCTCGAATGCTCTGAATACATTAGATTGGGCAGGACACAAAGGCTTTCTCCTGTATTCTTGCCCAACCTTAGCCATTACATTATTAAGCTCTGTCCTATCAATTACCTTCATCCAATCTCCAAAGTATTCATCTAATGTCATATCAACATCATTATGTCATCAATATTGTCAATAAGGCATTCATTCAGTGCATCATTAGAGCAGGTAGATGGAGTAGGTTTAATAGGTTCTACAAAGAACTTATTGAAATTATCTACTATGACCTTTACTTTCCTGTCCTCTGGATTACTGCTGAAACTGTAATTGTTTCTTGGGAAATTTACATCCATACTTGTATAATAGGGAATCAATTTCTTGATGATACCTTTATTAATCAACTTATCAGACTCTAAGAATACTTTGGGACTGACATGGCACACAGGTCTGTAATAGACCATAGTATTACCATTATCCTCAGTATGTACACTTCTTGCAGTTAATGTACATAATAGTAATGGAGTGTAGCTCTCATCAAAGATGATACCTTTACCACCATAATACACTTCACCCTTATTGGTAGTTATCTTCTGCAATCTTTTATCATATCCTACATTAGTAAATAATTGAGTTATGATACTATCAAAGGTTCTTCTCTCTTGGCTTGGTGCATTATCATATAATGGCAGTATTATCCTCTTGATTCCCATAATTGTGGGATAAGCCATATTGTCTGAGACCAGCTTTTCAAAGTGTTCTCTTGCAATCACAGGTATCTCTACCTCATCATTGTTTACTTCAATGACAAGGCTTCTTCTAAATACATTGTTACTATCAAGAGACAGATTCATTTCAAGTTGGCCTGGATCACCAAACTCACTGCTATTGAAAACACCCATTACATTATATGCAAATCTTAGGTTAAATTCCATTATACTTCAGTTTTAAGATACATTGTTTCTGCATTATATGTGGTAAGGAATGGCAGGTCTCTATCAATGAGAGGCTCACATTGATTAGCACAGAAGTTTACAAACAAATTAACCATATAAGATGCAATCATATTTGCACAGAAGGTAGTTTGTTTATAGGAGCAGATAGTTTCATCAGCTTCTGCATCAGAGAATAGGAACTCATTATTGTACCTATTGATGTTGTACTCATCATCTCCCTTGATACACAATACCTGAAACTCTTCTGCTGCTAATCTGCCATCAATAAATAAGCAATTCTTTCTCTCCTCTTCTGGTTTGGATTGAACATGATTTACCCATTTATTAAAGAAGAGTCTTCTTGCTGCCATATTATCAAAGCCACAAATCATAATGTCTGATGCTTCAGATTCATTGGTAAATCTCTCATTTATTGCAAAGACACTGCTATAGCCAGCATAGTTTCTAATCATCTCAGCCAGTGCAGATACTTTAGTTCTGCCTAAATCAGACTGACCATATAACTGACCTGACATATTGACAGCTTCTACTATGTCATCATCATAGATAAACATAGAAGTTGGCTTCATCCTTGCCAATAAGAAGCCTACATAACTACCAATACCACCTACACCTGCCAAAATGACAGTCTTCTTCTGAATATTCTCATACCAAATGGCAGAACTAAACCTACTTGTAGCTTCATCTACAAGCAAAGTTGCAGAGTTTGTAGGTATTTCCTGATGTGCATCCTCTACAGCTTGGCCAAGGATAGCCTGTTCTTCTTCTGAAAGTCCAGAGCTAATACTATCACCATCATTTTCCATAGGATTATCTGATTCAGGTATAGCACTCTCATTGAGGTCCTCTATAAAAGAATTATAAGCTTCCTGTAAAGTTGCAGGAAGGCTTTCTTGGGCTGTTACTTCTTCATTCATAATATTAAATATTTTTGAAGTGCATCAATATACCCTTTGATATAATCATTTTCAGGGAGTTTTGTAAGCTCCTCTATCATATCATGGGCACAAATAGCACAAATTTCTGTTTCATCAAAGCCAAGCTCTTCCAACTTCTCATCTGTCACATACCATGTCAGATATTCTGCATAGGTATCTGCCCACATTTTGAAATTTTTCATGCCTTCTTCACCCTTACCAAATCTCTTTTCATACAATGCAGGCATTGACTTAGCCCATTTGGTAATGTCAATCTTACTATCATTAGAGATAATAATGCTGCCTGTAATCAATTGAAGTACAAGAAACTTCAAAGTAACTTTATCAAATGATACTTGACCATAAGGTATGTCATATTCCTCTTCAAATGGCAAGTCATCTATATCATCAAAAAGAGTTGGCTGAACTACCTTAGGCTTATTAGCTTCCTTCTTGACAAGATTTGCTGGACCTGCCTTTGTACCATAGGAATTAGCAATAACAGGTTTATAACCACCTTGATATACAGGTGTCTGAGCTTTCTTGGCTTTTTCTGCCTTTTCTGCTTTAGCTTGCTTGATTTCCTCAAGTCTTGCTGCCATGTCTGGGAATGAAAATGTTTCATTTTCATTCTCTATTTTAAGATAGAACCATTCAACTTCATCTGCATCACTTACATATTCCTTAGTATCATGCTTTTCACCATCACCAAAGAACTCATAGGACACAGATTCTTTGACCTGCTTTGATTTAACCCTCCTTGTAATTGCAGCAGTATAAGTACCTGCATTATTCACAATGAGAGATACAAAGTTATTTCTATCCCTACCTTCCTCCTTCAGAGTAGCAGTATCTGTTCCACTAAAGAAGGTACTCATATTGTTATGGGAATGTATAAGACCCATTTGGCAATCAAGTAGCTCAGGATTCTCACACATATAGGCTATCACATCAGGATTCATATCAAACTCTGTATAGGCTTGAGTACCAATATCCATAATGTAAATATCCACACATCTTATTACAAGGTCATTATTTTCAAATGAACCTTCATGTGTAAAGAATAATGTACCTGACCATTCAGTACTCCACACCTTTTGGCAGGCAAATCTTATCTTTCTCTCCACTTCTGCTGGGATAATCAGCTTATAATTATAAGTACCTGACTTCTGTACCAAGCTGATTACTTTCGTGGGTTGCTTTGTTTCTTCCATATCTGTAGTTTAACACTTTAAAAATTATATTTAATATATACAGTGCAGTCTGAGTATTGAGTATTATACTCTTGTTCTCATTCCTTACTTCCGCAATGTCTGTAATGCTAATGGTAATCTCTCTATCCTTGAACATACATACCTTCTTACCTATATAACCTAAATAGTTATTCACATTGGTTCTGCCTGTCTCATAGTAAATCTTACCATTATCTATGATACATTCTTTCAAGATATCTTTCCTCTTCAATTCTGCAAACTTGGCAGTTAGCTCCTCTTTATTAAACTGGTCATTATACCACTTAATAAACTCATTACTAATAAGTACAATAAATTCAATGAGTGACATACCAATAGAATAAGAGCCATTGACATAGTTAAATTTGAGTTTCTTAGAGCTAATAAAGTACCTTACAAACTCCCTGAATTTATCAGGAGTAATGACACTTTCATAGTAATTAGGAGACAGATATGTAATGAATCTATCTACACCTACTTCCATATCATTGGTACCTAACTTCTCCAAGTAATTATAAGGTACTCCAGCAACAGATTCTACAGTCACATACTTACTCAGTTCAAGGCAGAACATATTCCATATATCCTCATCATAATCCCTATTGAGGGCACTAATAGTACCATTAATAGGACCACTGCCTGTACAAGGATTTTGGAATTTGGTGAAATCCCCTGTAGGGATACTACTGATATGACTGTGCATGTAATGCCTTCTGATGTGAAGCAGGGTATACTCTGACCTGTTAAGTGTGAATCCTCCATTCAGTGTACCATTATAAGACACCTTTACTTTAGCCCATAAGTGATTAATATCCACAAATCTATCATGCTCATTAGTCACTCTTACATGAGGGAAATGCACAAGTATGAATATGCCATTGAACTTAGCATTACCAATTCTTTCCTTTACTGTAGTATTTGTAAGCACATTTACAACCTTTTCTACCTGGTCTCCAGGTAAATCAGTAATAGACCATGTTTTATACATGCTCCAGTCATTCATGTTCATGCTTACAATATTACCATCAGGAATATAAGTAGATAAAGGCTCTATATTCATCCAAGATTTGAACTTGTCCAAACTCCAATATCCTTGCATATCAACTTTATCCTCTCCAAAGAAATCATTGAATATGCTTAGCACTCGAAGAGGCTTTTCCATTAAGGAATTATATAACTCTTCTATTTTTTCTTCAATTGTTTTAACCACTTCTTCACCCATACTATTGTAAAAAAAAATAGGTAAGGGGGTATCTCTACCCTCTTACCTATTGTCTGTTATTAATGAATACTCATTCCTTCAAACATATCATTAATCTCATCATCAGAGTAAGGAGAAGCTGACTCAGGCTTATACTCCTCAGATGGTGCAACTTCTACTGCACCCCCAAGAATACCAAGCACTTTCTCTTTCTCATAATCTTCAATTGTGCCATTGTCCTCAAGAATTTCCACCAACTTGCTGATAGCAGCTCTTGCTACAGTATCAACACACTCACCACCATTACTTGCAGGTGCTACAGGAGCAGGTTTTGAAGCACCATTGCTCTGTACCAATGCAATAAGGTCAGCAGTCTTACACATAGTGAAGTTTTTGCCAAACTTCTTAAGGCAAGCATCTTGAAGACCCCTTCTCTTGATTTCAGCATATGCCTCCATTCTACTCATTGCGCCAGACCTAATTTTCTTGTTGGTGTTAGTAAGCATGAAAACCAACTCATTGGTGACAATTCCCTTATAAGGAACATCATGTGGCAGAACTGAAGCATCATTCTTCAATTCAATCTTTGATGTACCTTCAAAGAAGGTCATACCATTATAGTCAATACCATTGGCTCTCAGGTCACTTTTCAACTCAGCAAGGGTCGTGGCTGCTGACATAATAACACTCTTCTTCTGATTCTTAGTCTGTATGACTGTAATTTTACGACTTTGCATAACTTTTTAATATTTTATGTTTCACAATGTTTTGAATTTCCAAATATAACCATAGGCTGTTTTTCTTTTAACAGTGCCAAATTGGGTATCTGCTACACCATTACAACATTTTAAAATATTAGTAACAGCTGCTTTTATATTTCCATTGTTCACTGTCCTTGCAGCTTCTGCTATACTTGGAAATTCTTTTAAAAATTCTCTTGTTTTAGAGTATTGAAGGACTGGGATACTAAAGAAGGGATTGTTAGTCAGGCTATTAGACAGCTTACTATTCCTGTTTCCATAATTCAGATTATACTTGTGACTACACCATTCAAGATTATTTACAGAGTTATTGCTTCTATTTTCATCCTTATGATTAATAATCCTACATCCATTAGGATTAGGCAGGAATGCTTGAGCTACTAATCTATGTATTAGAAGATAGCAACTCTTCTTGTCATTATCATATAAGTTAATACCTAAATAACCATTACTCAGCTTATGAGGGATTAGAACCTTTTCTTTACCAGTTTTATTATAATTGAGGCTCTTTATTTCCCCAGTATTGCTTACCATGTAATTAGGAAATCCATCTATTTCTCTCCATTCCTTCATACCCATTCAATTTTTTTTTTCTTTTATTTAATCTATGCAAAAGGGCAAATCATCCCAATCATTGTCCTCTTGTCTTGAAGAGTTGAATAAAGGCTTGATTATTCTAAGGAACTCATCTTTGCCCTTAGCCTTATACAAGTCTGAAATATCTTTCCCTTCATTAAAGGGTGGCAATACTACATTAGTAAATCCTGTTTCCTCAGCTAACTTCTGAGCATCTTTCAATCCTGGCTCATCATTATCCAAGCAAATGAAGACTTGTTTATATCTTCTTTTCAGTTCACTAATTGCAGTATCACTCATCCTATATCCCTCACCCTGTATTGCAAGAGAGGGTATTCCTGTGTTAGCCCATAGACATAAAGCATCTTTCAATGAGGAGCAAATGCAAATTTGCTCTCCATATTCAGGTACTTTAGTCCATAGACTTACCACAGAAGTGTCATGTTTATTACTCCATTTATAACCACCTTTGTTAAATGGCTGATAGATTTTGAGAGTAACCTTACCTTCCTTATGTTCTACATAAGCATAGGCATATCTGTCAGCTCCAAATACATACTTATTACCATCTTTGATGACAATCTTATGTGATATTGGATAAACTTCTGCATACTTCAGCCAGTCAAGACTTATTCCATAGGATGCCCAATACTCAATATCATGAGGTGCCCAATCTCTGACTTTACATTGCAGCTCTGTATTATTGAGCTTGAAAATCTTAGGAGTTAAGTGTTGCTTTGAAGTATTTATACCTAGGTCTTTTGTACTGAACTTAGAAATATCATGAGCTATCTTGGCAAGAGCTTCTATATAATTGCATCCCCACAACTTGCAAAGAATATCAAAAGTATTTCCTCTGTCCTTAGTTGCAAAGTCTACATAGTAGACTCTATGCCCATCTCTGGAATAAAGTCCAAAGGAAGCCTTATTATCTATTCTTAAAGGAGAATGAATTACACAGGGAATTTCTGTAACTCCAAGATAATAAGCTAAAATATCTGCTTCTGTAGTTTTACTTAGAATATCATCTAAAGTCACAGAAGGATTACTCCTGCCAATAGCCATAACTGTTTAGTTTAAAAGTTATTATTTACCAAAATCCCAAGGAGAAGACTCTTCTGCCTTAGGGAAAGGCATGTCACTTGAGCCTGAGTTGTTGAAGTCAGTAGCTTCTACAGTATATTCTCTAAAGGGTTTAATATCATACTCCACATTAGAGAATGCTCCGGCATTCTTTCTTTCTTGTAAGTCCTTATCTATTTCACTGTAATCTCTTGCTCCATTTCTAAGTACTTTGTTAGTATATACTGCCTGATATTGTTTTCCATCCTCAGTAGTTCTTAATCCAAACATCACCTTGACTTTATTCTTAGGCATAAGCTTAGGAACTTCATTAAGTTCAGAGAAATCTCCCTTAAACAGCTTATCCATATCAAGGGAACATTCACACTCCTCCATGTTAGCTACTTTGGGGTTCTTAACCCATTCACTATTAACATAGGAAAGTGCTTCATCAAAATTAAGATAGCTCTTAATAAATTCAATAAGTTGTATTTCTCCATTATAGGCAGGCCTGTATTCAGTAGTAATTCTAAGGGCTTTACCAGTGCTACTTTTAAGAGTCGCTTTATTTTTCAGGTCCTCTGGGGTAGCCCAAGCACTATAACCATATTTATCAATTACTTGTACCTTAGTTTTGTCTCTATTATACCTATAGGATTTATCTACAAAGAAAGTCATAGGAATAATTATATCTCCCTCTACATCTGGTTTGACATAGAAAGTAACCATAACTTGAGGTACATTCTTACCATCTACCTCTCTTTCTCTCAGATATTCAGGCCCAGAGTCTATTTCTGCATTCAACAGTTTATTTCTTTCTTCTTTTGTGGGATTAACTGCTAAAACATATACAGGAGAAGCACCAATATACCTCTTAATACTTCCACCTTCTTTACTCTCTACTGCCTTACCAAAAGCCATAAAACTAAAATTAATATTTTTATTCATTTCTATTCAATTTATTTAATTTTACTTCTTGTTATTTTATTGCTTGTTCTTAATGAACTTAGTAAGGGAGATTGTTAGGAAAGGGAGAATCTCCCTCTGCCTTGACCTCTACTTCAGGTGCCTTCTCGGCATCATCTACTGTCTTAGGAGCAACATTGTCAATAGCAGGCTCCTCTACATGAATTTCATATACATTAGCCTCCTCATTGAACACTACTACACCAGCCTTAGGTTCATACTTAGTAACCTTTACAGGCTTACCATCCTTATCAACCTTACCAGTATCTTCTACCTTCTTGACAACCAAGTCTTCACTTGTGAAACCACCTGTCAAAGCCTTGACACCCATCTCATGTCCCTCAATCTCCTCAGTCAGGGCATTATACTCTGCATTGAGTTCATCAATCTTGGCAGCAATCTTATTCTTCTTCACTACCAAAGGATTAACATTCTGTGCAATTCTTTTTACACCTGCAAACTGTCTTACTGTTAATGTCTTATTCATAATTATTTCTCTTAATATAATAAAATAATTCTGTTATTACTACTTAATTTAAATACGTTATACTTGGCAATGTAATACTCAATTGCGACTAAATAGAAATTAAGAACCATCCATACTGGAAATTGGGATATTGTTCCAATGAATAGATTAATTTTATTTCTTTCCTTACCTTTTTTCAATAAGAATTCTTCTAACATCCGTAATTGGCTATTTATATTAAATGGGGTAATATTATATACTTGATTACCAAGTTCTATTGTCTTTTCCCTATCCATAATATTCCTTCATAGCTTTCACTACTACTCCTAAATCATTAGGGATAAAGTCCTCCATAAACATATCAGCAGGAGACTTAGCAGGAATTTCTACCATACCATCCATGAATCTGTGAGTATAAAAGCCATAAGTAGCTGCGCCTTTATCATCATATTTAATAGATGAATACAGCACCATAGGTACAACCTCTACAGGATTATATTGATTATCAATCAGTTGGCCAATTGTACTAACCTTATATCCTACAGTAGTCTTATCACTCTGGACATCCTCACTATGAAGAATTAAGAACACATTAATATCCTCTCTCATAGATTCTATAGTAGAAATAATCTGTTGAAAGTGCATAGCCAACTCTGTATATTTACCATATCCAGTCTCTTTGGCCCTCTTGAAATATTCCTTCCTCATAATATAGATAGCATCATCTATAATGATATTATGAACATAGGAAGCATTCTTATCTATACCTTGAAGCATATTAATAGCCTGTGTATAATCATCTATCCTGAATAGATTCTTATTTTCTTTATTATATAGACTACTACTACCTTTAAAAGGTAATTTTTTACCTAAAACATTTAATATTACAGTTTCTTTAGGGTCTAACCCCTTAATACTAGAACTTTTTCCTGTTCCACTTTTTCCTAAAAGGATTACTGCATTTGCCATTGTTTTTGTTTTATAATGTTACTTTTACTTGAAAAGGGTTGCAAACTTATGAAATATTTTCCACCTGTGCAACTTTCTATTCATTTTATTTATTCCATAACTAAAGAAAGTCATAGCAGTTTTGCTCTTCCTTGATTCCATATAGTTATATACTCTCTGTAGTGCTTCCCTATCATCAGGTTTTGGGAGTTCATAAAATGTACTCACTGCACCATCAAAGAATAAAGGGCAGATTTGACCATTTGCTCCATAGTCTCTATCTTCAATCACCTCCATGAACCTTATATGGTTCCTGAACTTGGTTATATCATATCCTTCATACTCTCTTAGTCCATACTTGAATGGACTATAGAGACCTATAACCATATTGGCATCTCTGGTAGTAGTCTTACAATCTGCAAGACCATCAGAAGATGGTTTAAGCTTATTCAGCTTTTGGTTCTCAATACCCTCTTGAGCCTGTGCTTGATGCTGAATCAATACAAAGATGAATTTCAATTGATTCCTGAGAGTAATACCATACTTGCTCATCTTATCAATAGTTTCCATCTTCTTCAATCCACTTTCAAGAGATAGATTCGAGGCATTATCTATGATGATTATCCTCCTCTCCTCTGGGTCATCTGGGGTATAAGGATTGTCATTGTCTACCACATCTGCATCTATAATTTTATCTGTGATAGGGTCTTTCCTCTTACCTTTCTTGAAGTTAAGATGTCCATGAGCTAAGGCATAGTCTCTACAGTACTTATTGATTCCTGTAGGATTCCTTTGGCCATCAATATACTCGACCATATCCTCGAATGCCTTGATATATCTCTGATACTTATCAGATTCAAGTAATTCAAGAATCTTCTCATCAATAGGATGGTCTCTATCTGTACTTTTCAGTTCAGTGGGAGATACCTCTATTCCATCCAATCTAAACAATAGATGACACAAGAACTCATTGTACTTTTCCTCTGGACTCATCTCCAAAGTAAAGTAAAGAACCTTAACTCTCATCTCAGGATGCTCCAATATAAAGAACAATGGTTCATATACAAATAGGTAATCACAGAACTTTGATTTACCTACCTTTTGGTTGGCAGTCACCACTATGAACTTAGCAGTTTCAATGCCTGGAACCCATGCTCTAAATCTTGGAAAAGGGAAAGGAATACAATTATAAAGTCCATTAAGAACTCTCTCCCTCCTTAACCTCAGATTTCCCATTACTTGCTTAAATCTACTCATAATCAGTTAATTGTAGAAGTCCAATCTCTCTTCAAATCATCTTCCTGACCAGCATTCTCTATGTAAGAAGCAAGGTCTGATACCTCTTCAATGTACTTTCTACCATCACTTCCCATTTTCTTTTCATCCTTCCATATAAAGTATTTAAGTGCTCTCATATAAGTGTACTGTCCATTGAAGGATTCCACATATTTCTTGGCTGCATGTATAATCTGCTCATCAGAGTACTTATTACCATACAACTTGAAGAACTTTTGAAGCCTCTCTTTATTGTCTTTTCTATTGCCTTTCCAATACAAAGATGTACCTTCTTTCTTGCCTGATGGGAAGATAGACATAAGAGTATCTACTAGAGGTAATAGTCGCTCATCTGATGGTACAGAAGTATCAGCACTAAGTAATATATCAGAGCATATACTATCCCACCTTTGAGTAACTAGGAAACCTTCAGAGAACATATCTTTTACCAGTACCTCTTTATTAACCAAGTCATTAAACAGCTCAGTAATGTTTACTCCAGTCTTAACAAGCAATACTGCAAGAAGAGAAGGTAAATCCATGCCTTTCTTCTTACAAATATCTTCATTGATTACATAATTCATTCTGATAGCTTTTTCACATGATTAACTTCAATTTCCTCTACTGCTGCACAGTTTTTAGTCATTACCTCTGCCATTTTAGCATTTTCTACAAAGCCTTTTGCAATGCAGTCCCACACATTCTTAGCAGTCTTGAATGCCTTGGATTTAGCTCTTGATTCAGCAATTTTCTTGCCAGTAGCCTCATCAAAGGTATCACCAGAGTTGCATCTTGCCTTAGCTGTCACTATGAACTTTCCAAAGTCATTTACCATAGGAGCTTTGGTTGCCCACCAAGCAGGGTCTATATGATTCCATAACTTAGAATCAAAAAGTTGCATATCAACTGACATGTTACATACAACCACTTTGTTTTCTGGCTTTACAATAAATTTGGATGTTGTTCTAACTCTAGTTTTCATAATGTTATTTCATTTATATTATTAATAGTAACTATAGACTCTTCTGAATACTCCTCTATCATCTTCTGCACAAGTTCTTCTTCCCTTGTATCCTTGAAATAAGGTATAATGATAATAGGAGATTTGTGTCTAAGTATTCTACCAACTCTTTGCTTTACTACAATCTCCGAACTATTCAAGTTGCAGAATATACCTATCCTACAATTAGTCAAGTTCACCCCTTCATTGAGTATGTTACAGGCAGTAATATGCTTAATCTTGTTAAGATTAAACATTTCAAGGTTCTTCACTGAAGCCTTATTCTTTGAGGTGATATTGTATTTACCTAACCTCTCTGACTGCTCAATACTACTACAGAAAGTCAAAGTCTTGTAATTCCTGAACTTGTCAAGAAGAGATAGTACAAGGGCTTCCTTCTGTTCAGCACACCACTTCAGCCTTTTGCCTGCTGTTGAAAGCCATAAGTTCTTTATCCTCTCATTTCTTGAGTTAAAGTACTTATTCTTGTACCACTCTATAAGTGAAGAGATACTATCATAGCAACCTTTCTGAGTGGTGATTATATTACGATCAAACTTCTTAACCTTATAGGTATAATTAGTAGTGTCCAAAGTCAAAGGCAGTAGATATACTGTAGGCTCAGGTAGTACTTCATCTTCTACAGCTTCCTTGAGACCACACTTAATGACCTCAGCCTTGTGGTTGTAAATGAAATAATCCCTCATGTCTCTCTTAATAGTGGCAGACAATCCAATGAAAGACTCATTGATATGGATAGTCTCCAATACATCAATTCTTGCTTCTGACAAATGCTGCATCTCATCTGCCACTACTACATCAAAGTATGAGTTCTCATAGTTCTTTAGTGACTCATAGCATTCAATGGTAATATAGTCAGACTTGATACCTCCCCATTTCTCAATCTCATCCTTCCAAGTCTGCTTATGCACAGTCTTAGATACAAGTATCAGGATACTTGTAGGGCTTTCATCATTTCTGAATACCCTATCACATATATGATTAATGAGGTCTATTGCTACTTTGGTCTTCCCCATCCCAGTAATAAGCTCTAAGATAAGATACTTAGCTTTGTCTATCTTAGACAAAGCCAAGCTATTCACTTCTTCTCTAGTCATTGCTCAATTTCTCTTTACTATTTCATACTTTCCAACATAGTAGCTTCTTGATTTTCAGTAGGCATTTTGTGATAATGTTACCTCCATCCAATGAAAATACTATGGCTTCGTTGTCAAGTTCACCCCAATTCTCCTCTAATGAGAATATGAAATAAAATATAATAAAGATTCCAAATAGAGTTACATTAAGCCAAGGAACAATGCCCAATAGAACAATGACCAAGATTGCCCATAGAGGTACTCCTATCTTATATGTCTCTACTATTCGCATCTCTCCATTTATCCTACGATACTTTTCAACATTTGTATCTGTCAAGATGCAAATAGTGAAAAGTATGATAAGAATTGATATAATCCACATCATTTGCTAATATCTTTAAAGATTGTAGGAACTTGACCATATACAGGTAACTATATAGTAATCTTGTTGTCTAACTCAGAGGATAAAGGAAATATATTTTTTCTCTCCCTTCTTACTACCTCTTGAGCCTCCTCTAAGGTATTATATCTACCAAAGGAATGACCCCCAATTCTTACCCTATATTTACCATCCTCTATGGTGATGTTCCTACATTTTAGTAGTACTATTCAATACTATTTTCTTATTTTACTTAAATCCAAAAATGTAGAAGTATTCCCACCAGTGATTACTGTTGGTACAGTCCCATCCCATTTCTCAATCCACATCTTCTCAAGAATTGCAGGAGTAAGAGCCTGTTGCCTCAACTCATTGGCTTTCTTCTCTGCCTCAGCAGCTACAATAAGTTTCTTAGCCTGAGCTTCTGCCACTTTAACCTCATTCTCTACCTGCATAGCCTGTTGGATAGCTTTATTCTTGGCATTTACTGACTCTACAATAGTCTGAGGGTATTTGAGACCTGAAGTGAGTTGTTCTAATTGAAAGTTCTCTTTGGCAAGTGCTTGAGCCAAGTACCTTTCAATAGCATTTTCAATACTGTCCCTTTTACTTACAATATCATCTGTGGTAAACTTGTTTAATTGGATTCTAAAAGCGTCCTTTACATAATTATATAGTGTACCACTAATGACTTCACTTAATTCCTTCCTGTATTTCTTGAAGACAGCAGGTGATTTACCATCAATAATCTTCAATGAAACAGTGGGGTCTACAGTGAACTCTGAACCATCCTTTGCATTGATTGTAAATGGTTCATAGTCAATAGTCTGTACATAAGTAGGATACTCATATACTGTGGTGGTCCAAGGATTGTACCATACAATACCAGTTACCAAAGAAGCACCATCCACTCCCTTATCACTGCCATACAAATTCACCTTGATGCCTTCACAACCTGCATCTACCTTCTCCATACATGATGTCATTGAGAACACTATAAACAAGGACAGAAGTCCCAAAATCAATTTACTTTTCATGTTTTCTTTCTAATTTAATTGCTGTTAAACACTTTGTTCTGACTGATAGATATAATGCTGCCACTACCATAAAGAATCCTATCACATTCTCAATGGTATTAGGTGCTGAAATCATTTCAAGTCCTAAGGTTATTAGGATAATGAAGATTACAAACCATACAGCAACTTTTACTACTACTTTACCCATAATCTACTTTCTTCATGCTTTTTTTTTTCTTTTTGTTAAACTTATATTGCTTAGTCAGTGAGACTTTAGTCTCCTTCTTTAGTCGGAAATACATAGTTAGATAATCTTTAGAATAATGATTCTATCATATTTCAAACAGTTTTATGTAAGTTCTCTTACACTCCCCATTCCAATACCATTTGTTATACCATAATAGCACAATGTATTTATTCCTTGATATGACTATATCAATTCTGGGAAGATACCTATTGTACATTATAATAACCCAAACACATAAAGCAATGAGGAGTAATACATTATATACCATCATATTATTCTGGTTTAGGACAACATATTACATACTCAAATCTTGAACAAATTTCTTTCCATTTCATATAGTTATCACATGAGTTTTTCTTTAATGCCTTTGCATCAATGAAGTTACTTACACAGAGCATATCATACTTGTTAGTAGGATGAGGAATTACCTCAAAGTACCCATCTAAATCATGTATAATTGCCCTAATAGTATCACCTGATGCTATAAAGTCATCCACAACTATGAACCTTGTAGTACCAACCTCATCAATTCCTCTTAATGAAGAACAATGAGCACTTGTATCTTCTTCCTTCCTGACAATCAGGATGTAGGTCTTAGTAGTTGGGTTAATGTTGTGTAACTCATTAAGCATAGCACCTGCAATCATAGCTCCTGATGTACCTCTTACTACAAAGGTTATGCTTGTACCTTCCTCAATGTCCTCTTTATATGTATTGAAGATTGCTTCTGCACTCTGTTGTATGTAGCTATGCTTCCAATGGACACCAAATGGATATTCTACACTAATGAAATGGTCAAGATGTATAAATTTAGGAACATATCCCATAGTCTCTTAGTTTTATCCTGCTTATTCAGAGGTTGTAAAAAAAAAAGAAGGACAAGGGTATTATTAGTACCCCTGCCCTTACTATGAGAACATATCCAGTTAGTCCTCAAACACTTGATAGGTATATGATACACCTCCAAGATGTTCTACTGTTCTCTGCAAATGAGCTTCAAGTCTTTCCTTTTTACTCATTGCAGCCCACTTGCCAGGCTTAGACCATGAAGGACAAGAATCCTTATCAATCATATACTCATAAGCCTCCTTGCTCATGTTCAGGGACTGTGTAGCTGATTTACACTTTCTTGTATGGAAAGTGATAATCTCTGGGTTGGTACCATTGTTGTC
>OHBM01000039.1_pt1 | contig 95156 bp, 83 predicted proteins | sample 1577251 | NCBI WGS metagenome assembly OHBM01 (sample SAMEA3541557, study PRJEB24748) | human gut metagenome | biome: human gut; feature: human-associated habitat; material: faeces | place: China | collected 2012 | reverse complement strand
AACCCCTGGCTGCGCGACACTTCATTGAAGAACAAGACCGGAAAGACATACATTCTCTATATTCCTACACAAGAGGGAATGTATTACACCCCGCAAAAGACCGTTGCCTACAATAAACAGTGGGTCATCGACTAAAAAGGCTTTTTCTTTAATTCCGACCAAACACTATTGATATGAAACTGAAAGAAAGAATCCATCGTTTTTTGCATGACGAGAAACTGAAACGAAAGTTATACGTCATCATCTTCGAATCGGACACCCCTGCCGGGAAATTGTTCGACGTAATTCTTATCGCCTGTATTCTGGTCAGCGTATTGCTCGTCATCATCGAAAGCCTGAAAGGACTTCCCACCTATCTGACGACTCCGTTCGTCATTATGGAGTACCTTTTCACCGCTTTCTTCACTTTCGAGTACCTGACGAGAATCTACTGCTCGCCCCGTCCCCGGAAATACATATTCAGCTTTTTCGGTATCGTAGACTTACTGGCCACGTTGCCTCTTTACATCGGTCTGCTCTTCCCGGGCGCCCGCTATCTACTCATCATTCGTGCCTTCCGCCTGATACGTGTGTTCCGCGTCTTCAAGCTTTTCAACTTTCTGAATGAGGGGGAACGGCTGCTCACTGCCTTGCGTGAAAGTAGTAAGAAGATTGCAGTGTTCTTCTTGTTTGTCGTCATTCTGGTGACTTCCATCGGAACGCTAATGTATATGATTGAAGGAACGCAACCCAACTCCCAGTTCAACAATATCCCGAACAGCATCTATTGGGCTATCGTTTCGAAACCTACTGAGCCGCCAACCAAAAAACGCCCTGCTGACGAGGGCGTTTTTTCTATACCAATTAGTAGTTTTCCGCTTTGATGGCGAAGAAGCTCTGCGGATGGCCGCATACCGGGCATTCTTCCGGTGCTTCTACGGATTCTACGGTGTAGCCGCAGTTAGCGCACATCCAAAGTTTCTTTTCGCCTCTCTTGAAGACCTTGCCGTTTTCGACATTAGCCAGCAGCAGCTTATAGCGTGCTTCATGCTGTTTTTCGATCTCGCCGACTTTGGAGAGCAGGAAAGCGATCTGCGGGAAGCCTTCTTTTTCTGCGGTAGCAGCGAATTCCGGATACATGGAAGTCCATTCACCGTTTTCACCGGCAGCAGCCATTTTCAGGTGTTCTGCGGTGGTCTTTTTGAGATCACCGACGAGCCAGAACCACAGTTTGGCATGGGCTTTTTCATTGGCGCCGGTTTCTCTGAAAATATCAGCGATCTGGCGGGAGATGGACGGATCCTTTTCCGCTTCTGCAGCAAACAGGTTGTATTTCACATGAGCCTGGGATTCTCCGGCGAAGGCAGCACGCAGGTTTTTTTCTGTCTGTGTGCCAGCGAGGCGTTTCATTTCTTCCAATACTTTTGCTTCTTCCATGGTAAAATTCCTCCTTTTACACTCGTAGGACTTGCAAACATAAAGAATCCACATTCTCCCCGGAATGTGGAAGGGGATGAGAAATTTCTCATCTATAGACAGTATAGATGATTATCGATATTCTGTCAAGGGGAGGGTGGAGCCATGACCCTGTGACCGTCTGATAGGCGAGGTTGCCATTTGGCTGACACACGATTAGATTTCCATAAGTCTATTCCAAAAATGCATGGATTCAGCTATAATCAAGATATATTATTTTCGATAAGTTGAAGATTTTGTCAAGGATTTTACACAGGCTTTACATTCATAAGATATCATAAAGACATACGTATGTTTTTGGTAAAACGGAGGACGTTAGACGTTATGTTCAGTCTGGTGAATAAACATGAAGAGTTTTTCGATTTCCTTGTGACGAATGCAGAGTATTTCCACAAAGGCACTCTGATGGCGAAAGAGGTACTGCAGGATCCGACGAAGCTGGAAAAATACTCGAAGGAAGTGAAGAATCTGGAGCATGCGGCAGATCGCGTGACACATGACATTGCTGCGAAGATGCGCCATGTCTTCATCACACCGATCGATAGGGAAGATTTTTTTATGCTGACTTCCACACTCGATGACTGTGTCGATGACATTCAGGATGTCGTGCTTTCCATGAAGCTGTATCATGCGGGCATTGGCTCGAAGCTGCCGGTGCGCATGTCGGATATCCTAGTCGAAATGGCTGAGGAGCTGATCGTCCTTTTTCGACTTTTGAAAGACATCGACAAGAATGAGATCGAGATCGGTCAGCGTACCCGCAAGCTGAATCAGCTCGAAAGCGAAGGGGATGCGATCTATCGCCAGTCTATTTCCGATCTCTTCGATGGCAGTCACGATGTCATGGAGATCATTCGCTGGAAGGAGATCATGGAAGCGATGGAGGACACCTGCGATCGGGCGGAGAAAGTAGCAAACCTGATCAAAGAGGTGGTCATGAAATATGCCTGATATGTACCTTGTGGGGCTTGTTATCATTCTGGCACTCTGCTTTGATTTTATCAATGGCTTCCACGATACGGCCAATGCTATCGCGACTTGTGTGGCGACGCGCGCACTCAGTCCCAAGATAGCGATCATGATGTCTGCCTTTTTGAACTTTGTCGGAGCCATGATCTCTACCGGGGTGGCGAAGACCATCGGCGGGGAGATCGTCACCTCACCGCATATGGTCGACTCTGTCGTCCTTATCGCGGCGCTTGCCTCTGCGATCTTCTGGAATCTATTCACCTGGCGTATCGGGATGCCGTCCTCGTCATCTCATGCACTGATCGGCGGCGTCATCGGTGCAGTCATCATCTCTTACGGCACAGGTGCGATCCACCTTGCCGGGGTGTTGACGATCGTCATCGGCCTCGTCTGCTCTCCGATCGTTGCTCTTGGCATGGGCTATTTCATCATGACGCTCCTCTATGTTTTTTTCAGAAATGTAGGGAAGTCGCGCGTGAATTACATCTCCCGTCACATACAGATGGCATCGGCAGCACTCATGGCGTTTTCTCATGGCTCGAATGATGCGCAGAAGTCGATGGGCATCATCACGCTGGCACTGCTGTCGGGCGGCTATATCGGAGCGCTCGAGGTGCCGTGGGAAGTCAAAGTGGCATGCGCGACGGCGATGTGTGCCGGTACCAGTGTCGGTGGCTGGCGTATCATCCGTACTGTCGGAAATAAGATCTTCCGCATGCAGCCGGTCAATGGTCTTGCGGCAGATCTGAACTCGTCCCTTATCATTTTCTCTGCGACCATGCTGCATCTCCCTGTATCGACCACGCATGTCGTCACCGGCTCCATCATGGGCGTGGGCTGGGCGAAGCGTTTCCGCGCGGTCCACTGGAGTGTCGCTTACCAGATGGTCTCGGCATGGGTCATGACGATCCCCTGTACGGCCGCTGTCGGCGCTTTGGTGTACCTGCTATTGCGACATACATTTTAAAGAAGCTGATGCAGCTCAAGAAGCAATGCCTTAAAAAAACGGTATCCGAAAGGATGCCGTGTTTTTTTTATTGGGTGAGGGTCTTTGGGAATGGATAAGTCAACCGGAAGACGACCGTTGACGATAGGCTGTATATACAGTAACTATGAAGTGTATATTTATATTTTATAGGAAACTATATTCATAGATTCCGCATTCGTTTTAAGGACACAAGGAGAAGAAAGATTAAAAATATGAATTGTAATCTATAGAAATAATGAAAACTTGGCATGAATAAATAATAAACATTTCGGATAATGGTGCTATAATTGAAATTGTTACAAAAAGCACGGATAAGGGGGAATCAGCATGAGAAGAGTCATCAATTATTCTAAAGCCATGACTGTTTTACATGATGAATTCGCGATTAAAAATGAAGCGTTTCATTTTAGAATGATACGATGGATCGATCTCCGGTATCAAAAACGAATGGTTTGCGGGTCCGGTGGATAAGTCTGATCTGACTATCAGTCCTGTCTATGACATCTATGTCGTTTCGGAAATCATAAGCATTCATTCAGAAGGTGAAGTCCCATGTCCAAGTTTACCAAGGGTATTTTCTATAGCATTCTTTTGACCGCTGGCTCGATTCCAGCTGTTTCCGCGGATGAAGTCTTTCATGAGGCGGTGAATCAGTCGCTTCCCTTTTGGAGCGTCATCCCATTCGTTGTCATGCTGCTCGCAGTGGCCTTTGTTCCATTGATCAATGGCTTGTGGTGGGCGAAGAATACGAAGTGGGTATCGCTCGGGTGCGCACTCTTCTTCCTTATACCATTCTCGTATGCGTATGGAATTTCTGAAGGGATCTATCGACTTTTGGAATCGATCCTGCTCGATTTCATTCCCTTCATTGTCCTTCTGTATGGTCTGTATGCGACGGCGGGCGGCATTATGATCCATGGCAAGCTTGCCGGGACGCCGATCATCAATTCGCTGATCCTTTTCGTGGGTACGGTCATGGCAAGCTGGATCGGTACGACGGGTGCGGCTATGCTTTTCATCCGTCCATTGATCCGTGTCAATGAATGGCGCAAGGAAAAGGCGCATGTCATGGTCTTCCTGATCTTCCTCGTGGCGAATATGGGCGGCTGCCTCACACCGCTTGGCGATCCGCCGCTTTTCATGGGCTTCCAGCGCGGGGTGCCTTTCACATGGACGTTTCATCTCTTCCCGATCTTGGTGCTGAATCTCATCCTTGTTTTCATTGCCTTCTATTTCATTGATCGCCATTACTTCAAGAAAGAACTGGCTGCCGGTCGTCAGCCATCCGATATGCAGCTGCATGATAATTCGCCGCTGGTCAAGATCTATGGCAAAAAGAATTTCTTTTACATCCTGCTCATCATCGTGGGTGTCATGGCGAATAACTTCCTGCCGGAAGCCATCCCGTTCTTTGCCAATGGGGCAGGGATCCCAATCTTTGAAGAGATCGTCTTCCCGTATTCCACTTTGGTAGAGATCATTCTGATCCTTACGGCTGCCCAGCTTTCTATCCATACCACGCCTAAGAATATTCATAAAGAAAATCAGTTCTCCATGAATCCGATCAAAGGAGTCGCTGTTCTCTTCTCCGGCATCTTTGTCACCATGATCCCAGCCCTGGTCCTTCTCGAGACACATGGCGCTTCTCTGGGCATCAACCAGCCATGGCAGATGTTCTGGATCACGGGCGCGCTTTCCTCCTTCTTGGACAATACACCGACATACCTTGTTTTCCTGCAGACGGCAGGGAGCCTCGGGGCAGCGTCCGGGGTCATCACCTCTGTCGGCACCGTGACGCCTGTCATGCTGGAAGCGATCTCTGCGGGAGCTGTCTTCATGGGAGCGAATACGTACATCGGTAATGCTCCGAATTTCATGGTCAAGGCGATCGCGGAAGACAGCCATATCCATATGCCCGGGTTCTTCGCGTATATCGGATGGTCGCTCGAAATTCTCTTCCCTGTATTCATCCTTGATACGCTGCTATTCTACCTCTAGTGGTAGTGATCGGGGCTCGGTGATCGAGTGCTTCCTATAGACGCATCTTCATCAGCCGGGCATCTCCCAACTTCCAAGTCTTGTCGATCTCCCTTTCCTTATCTGTTTATGACCACCGCGGCTCGATCGAGCCGCGGTTTTTGCATGCTATCTATATTTTCACATATATATCATATATGATACTTCAGACATAACTTATAATCTATAGGATAACACGCGGTATATGTACGCGCTTTCAGAAAGTATAAATCCCAGATTATGATATGGCTTTGAAATGGAGACAAATAAATAATAATCATGTGCGCTAATGATTGGTATAATAAAAAGTATATTTCCCACTCATAATCTTGATGGAAGGTGAAAACTATGCGTCGATCCCTCAAAGCACTTCCGTACGCCATTTTGCTGACTGCGGGGTCTTCTCCCTTGGTATCTGCTCAAGAAGCGGTGCATCAGACGGTGAATATGTCGCTGCCTCTTTGGAGTATCATTCCTTTTGTCGCATTGCTTCTTTCGGTAGCCCTCGTGCCTTTGGTGAATGGTCTGTGGTGGCGGAAGAATGAGAAATGGGTCGCTCTGTTCTGGAGTGTCGCATTTCTGGTCCCGTTCTCGTATATGTACGGCTGGCAGGAAGGGCTCGAGCGTTTTCTGGAAGCCGTGCTGCTTGACTTCGTGCCCTTCATCATACTTTTATTTGGCCTTTTCGCGACAGCGGGGGGCATCATGGTGGACGGACGTCTGGCGGGCACACCGAAGACGAATGCGCTGATCCTTCTTGTCGGGACGCTTATGGCGAGCTGGATCGGTACGACGGGAGCTGCGATGCTGCTCATCCGTCCTTTGATCCGCATCAATGCATGGCGCCGGCATGTTTCGCACATCATGGTTTTCCTGATTTTCCTCGTGGCGAATATGGGTGGGTGTCTTACGCCGCTCGGTGATCCGCCGCTTTTCATGGGATTCCAGCGAGGCGTACCCTTTGCATGGACGTTCCAGCTGACGCCGATCCTTCTGGTGAATATGGTCATCCTTTTTGCCATTTTTTACCTGATGGATCGCCATTATTACAAAAAAGATCTGGCGGCAGGACGCATGCCGGAGGAGATCAAGGTGGCAGAAGGTGAGCCGCTGATCCACATTGACGGGAAACGCAATTTCCTCTACATCGGCATCATCATCATCGGCGTCATCGCCAATGGTTTCCTGCCGGAATATGTACCATTCTTCAAGGATGGGGCAGGGGTAGCGGTCTTTGATGACATCGTATTCCCGTATGCGACGATCGTGGAGATCGCACTGATCCTTCTGGCTTCCTTCCTGTCTCTTCACACTACGCCATATCGTATCCACAAGGCGAATGCTTTTTCCATGGCGCCGATGATCGATGTCGGTATTCTTTTCATCGGCATCTTCATCACCATGATCCCGGCGCTCGTGCTTCTCAAAGTCCATGGCACAGAGCTTGGTATCGATCAGCCGTGGCATATGTTCTGGGTGTGCGGACTCCTGTCCTCCTGTCTGGATAATACCCCGACCTACCTTGTTTTCCTGCAGACTGCGGCGAGCCTTGGCGCGACCGAAGGCATCGCGACCACCGTCGGCACGGTCACTCCGCTCATGCTGGAAGCGATCTCAGCAGGTGCTGTCTTCATGGGTGCCAATACGTATATCGGCAACGCCCCGAATTTCATGATCAAGGCGATCGCGGAAGAGGATGGCATCAAGATGCCTGGCTTCTTCGCGTATATCGGCTGGGCGATACTGATCCTGTACCCGGTATTTATCATCGATACCCTGCTGTTCTATATGTAGTAAATGGGGCGGCTCTCTTTGTGGATGATCGTCTCGTGGCCTGTGATGAAAGAGGCCCGGCAGGCGGATCTTTGCGGAGAAGTGTGCGGCAAAGTCATTATAAAAGAAGAGGGGCGCAGTAGGAATGCTGCGCCATTTTCGCGTTTTTGAATCTGTTGAAACGGACAGTCCATGTTCATGGTCGGGGGATGGGCTTCGGGATCAAAGACAGGGAATCTCTGTTTTTCTGCCTCACAGCCTGCCTCACCCTAGAACTTGAATTTTTCTATTGCGTTAACGCGCATATCTATGTTACAATAATTTTCGATTTAAATATCACTCATCCAGAGCAGCAGAGGGATTGGCCCAAGGAAGCTGCAGCAACCATTCCGATGGAACCGGTGCTAATTCCAACAGCGCAAGCTGGCAGATGAGAGACTGGACTCTCCCTGCGCGGAGAGCTTTTTTAGTTTTAGGGAAGTACCGATCCTGTGATTGGAGCGGTATTTCCATGGCAAAATGATTTTCCATAGAATCCCATAGTTTTTTGAGGAGGAACACTATGTCCAGAAAAGTTTTATTCACTTCTGAATCTGTGACCGAAGGGCATCCTGATAAGATCTGTGACCAGATCTCGGATGCCATTCTTGATGCGATCTTTGCAGAGGACCCGAATGGCCGTGTCGCTTGTGAGACGACCGTCACCACGGGGCAGGTGCATGTCTTCGGTGAGATCACCACCACGGCGCACATTGCTTTCCCGAAAGTCATTCGCGATACCATTCGTGACATCGGCTACACCACATCTGCCTATGGCTTCGATGCTGACAGCGTAGGGATCAATATCGCACTCGATGAGCAGTCTCCGGATATCGCCATGGGCGTCGACAAGTCTCTGGAAGCCAAATCCAATGAAGCCGACCCGTATGATATCGGCGCAGGCGATCAGGGGATGATGTTCGGCTATGCATCGAACGAAACGCCGGAATATCTGCCGATGCCGATCGCACTGGCGCACCGTCTGGCACGCCGTCTGGCAGAAGTCAGAAAATCCGGTGAACTGTCCTACCTCCGTCCGGACGGCAAGACGCAGGTCACTGTCGAATATGAAGACGGCAAGCCGGTCCGTGTGGATACCATCGTCATTTCCACGCAGCATGACCCGGATGTCACCCAGGCAGAGATCCATGATGATATGGTGAAACATGTCATCGAACCGACCATCCCGGCCAAATTCCTGCAGGATACGAAATACTTCATCAATCCGACCGGCCGTTTTGTCATCGGCGGCCCGCAGGGGGATGCTGGTCTTACCGGCCGTAAGATCATCGTCGATACCTATGGCGGCATGGCTCGTCATGGCGGCGGTGCGTTCTCCGGCAAGGATCCGACGAAAGTCGACCGTTCTGCAGCGTATGCAGCTCGCTATGTGGCGAAGAATATCGTCGCTGCCGGCATCGCTGACCGTTGCGAGATCCAGCTCGCCTATGCCATCGGCGTCGCACGTCCGGTCTCCATCTTCGTCGATACCTTCGGCACTGGCAAGATCTCCGATGAAGCCATCGTAGCACTCATCCGCAAACATTTCGAACTGCGTCCGGCCGGCATCATCGACATGCTCGATCTCCGCCGCCCGATCTACAAGCAGACTGCGGCCTATGGTCACTTCGGCCGCACCGATGTGGATCTCCCGTGGGAACATACCGATAAAGCGGAAGTGCTGAAGAAGGAAGCAGGAATCTGAGAATAACAGGTTTACAGGTGCTGCGAGTGAGTAGTGACTGGTGACTAGGGATTAGTAGCTAGGGATCAGGCTGATGTTGCATCTACCCCCTTCCTCAGGAAGGGCAGAAGGTTGGCCGATGGAAATGAGATTTGCGGTTTGAATACCGAAAGCGGGCATCGCCCCGTTTCGTCATCCTGAGCGGCGAGAAACGTCGCATGAGAGATAACGAATGCCAGAACAGCTGCGATCTGAGCCATCGATCTCGGCGAAGCCGCCACCACCATTCCTGCTTCCTCATTCAGGCAAAGCGTTCATCCCTGATCCAGAGGCCGCATGCCCCACGGGCTAACCCCAACCCCCTTTCCTTCATATGCTAAAATAGAGAAGACATATTCTCGTGTCTTCTCTTTTTTTGCGCCGAAAGGAGGGCGTCATGCTGATTTCCATCGCCGAGGTCTTGATCAATCGGCCGTCGAAGCACTTGAACCGCACCTTTTCTTACTGGATCCCGGATGCGCTTCTCGGGCAAGCGGACGTGGGCTATCGCTGCGTCGTACCTTTTGCGCGACGCACGGAGGAGGGGATCATCCTGTCGGTGCGCCGCGAGGAGGAAGAGAAGATCTCCTATCGGCTGCTTCCCATCCGTTCTCTGGTCGATCCTTTCCCGTGGTTCACGGAGGAAATGCTCGCACTTGCGAGGAAGCTGTCTTCCTATTATATGTGTATGCTGATCGAGGCGCTGCGCCTCTTCTTTATCGACAAAAAGGGGATCCTGACTGAGGCCGAGTATACGATCGACTGGGCGCGTGTGCCGATGGAGGCAGAGCTTCGCGGGCTCATCGATCCTTCGGTCGACAGTCTGTCGGAAAAAGATGCGAAAGCCCTTCTTGGAAGTGATCTCGTGAAATGCGTCAAGGCGGCCTGGCTTGTCCGAAAGGAGCGGCTTTCCGCCGTCCATAAGGAGCCGCTGGAGAAATGGCTCGCGCCGAATGAGGCGCCCGATGAAGCACAGAAGCGGCGCAGTCCGAAACAGGCGCTCCTGTGGCAGGCGCTCACGGAGAAAGGACCGATGTCCTTTCTGGAGGCGGCGGAGAAGGGCTTTTCTTCGAGTGTCGTGAAGGCCTTCTGCCTTTCCGGCTATGGAAAGGTCTTTTATAAAAGAAAGAAGACCTTTTCACTGATCGATGAGCAGGAAAAACGGAAGGATCGTGCGCTGACGGAAGAGCAGCAGCAGGCGCTTTCCGTGATCTCCAAAGCCGTCGATGCGGAAAAATTCAAAGGCATCCTCCTGAAGGGGGTGACAGGGAGCGGGAAGACAGAGGTGTACCTGCGCGCCGCGGAGAGGGCGCTGGAACGGGGCGGATCTGCGCTCATTCTCGTACCGGAGATCGCTCTGACGAGCCAGATGACATCCTACTTCGCCTCACTCTTAGGGGATAAGGTCGTCTTCATTCACAGCGGTCTTAGCAAGGGCGAGCGCTATAACAACCGCCAGCGCATCGCCAATGGCGAGAGTACGATCATCATCGGCTCGCGTTCGGCGATCTTCATGCCATTTCGTCATCTGAAGCTCATCGTTGTCGATGAAGAGTATGATTCCTCGTACAAGCAGGGAGAGACGCCCCGCTACAATGGGTGTGATGCGGCCAAGATGATGGGGGAGATCTACCACTGCCCGATCGTCCTCGGCGCCGCGACGCCTTCGATCGCGACGTACTATGCGGCGAAGACGGGAAAGATCGAGCTTGTGGAAATGAAGCACCGCGTCTTTCAGACGAAGCTTCCCGCCATTCATATCTATGACCTCAAGGGCGATCCCACCGGGGAGGCGCTGTCGCATCCGATGGTGGAGATGCTCAGGGCGACCATCGCAAGGAAAGAGAAGTCCATCCTTCTTCTGAACCGTCGCGGCTTCTCGACGACGCTCATGTGTGCTGACTGTGGCTATGTCTTCAAATGCCCGAACTGCGATGTTTCTCTGGTCTATCACAAAGACACTGCGCAGCTGAAATGCCATTACTGCGAGACAGTGCATCCGCTGCCCCATGAATGTCCGAAGTGCCACAGCCGGAAGATCCTCTACCTCGGGCGTGGTACGCAGCATGTCGAGGAGGACTTGCACGAGGCACTTGCCGAAGCACGCATACAGCGCTTCGATGTAGACAGTACGCAGAAGAAGAACAGCGCGCGGACCATTCTGGAAAAATTCCGCCGCGGAGATATAGATATTCTTTTCGGAACGCAGATGGTGGCCAAGGGCCATGATATCCCCGGCGTGCAGACGGTCGGTATCCTTTCGGCAGATGGGCCGCTCAATATGCCGAGCTACCTTGCCTCCGAGCAGACCTTCAACCTCATCACCCAGTGTGCGGGCCGTGCGGGCCGCGGCCGCGAGCAGGGGGAAGTCCTGCTCCAGACGTATAATCCGGATCACTATGTCATTCAGGCGGCGGCCAGGCAGGACTATGAAGGATTCTACCGGCAGGAGATCGAGTACCGACGCCTGCTGAATTACCCGCCTTTTTCCCGCATGATGAAGATCACCTGCTTTCACAAAGAGGAAAAGACGGCGGCGGAAAAAGCAAACCGCATCTATCACTGGCTTTTGCAGGTGAATCCCCAGCTCGCAGTGCCCACCACCTTCACGCCGCCCTTCGATGAGCCGATCAAGAGGGTGCGGAATATGTACTACATTTCCATCCTCATCAAAGGGCGGACACTTTCTTCTTTGAAATCTGCCATGAGACAGTCTCCGATCTTTGAAGAAAATGATATAATTATCGATGTAGACCCGATGTAAAATGAGGAACCTTGAGTGACTAGGGATTAGTAGCTAGGGATTAGGTTTGCGATACGAGAAAACCGCTAGCTTCAAACCTCCTCGGCGCTTCCATAATTTTATACGCCGCACCACCATTTCTCATTTCTCATTGCTAATTCAAGCGAGGCTTTCAAACGAAATCAAAGGGCGACCCGTCCCAGGGACTAACCCTGAAGTTTGAAAGCAGGGATGAGTAGCTAGGGATTGGGGATTAGGAGTGGCTAGTGACTGGTGACTGAAATTCCAGCTTCGGGCACCACCACTCCTCACTCATATAACTTAGAGAGCAAAGCTTTCAAACGCAATCAAGGGACGGCACGCCCCACGGCTAACCCTGAACCCGACAGACTAATCCCTAATCCCTAGCTACCAGTCACTAGCCACCAGCCACTATTTTATAAACGAAAGGAATGATCCCGTTTTGAGTGAAATTATTACTGCCGGAAACCCGATCCTGAAAGCGGTCGCAGCGCCTGTGACTTCTTTCGATAAGAAACTGAAATTTTTGATCCTTGATATGAAGAAAACGCTGTATGAAGCAAACGGAGTGGGACTTGCGGCGCCGCAGATCGCAGTCTCCAAGCGCATCTTTGTCGCAGATGACGGAGAAAGCGGCTTCGAAGCCTATATCAATCCTGAATGGCAGCCGGACGGCGATGAGATGGCGACGGACTCAGAGGGTTGTCTCTCCGTGCCGGGCCTTTTCGGGGAAGTGACGCGCTATGCACGCGTCGTCGTCCGCTATCAGGACATCCACGGTAAGAAGAAGGTGAAGAAAGCCTCCGGCCTGCTGGCACGCTGCATCCAGCATGAGACAGACCATCTGAACGGGATTCTTTTTATTGAAAAAGCCATTTCTTTGCACAAAGGACCAAAAGATGAAGAATAACTATCGCATCGTATTCATGGGCACGCCCGATTTTTGTCTGCCTGCTCTTTCTGCCATGGTGGAGCATGGCTATACGCCCGTCGCAGCCTACACACAGCCGGATAAGATCAATGGCCGCGGGAAGAAGATCAATTATTCTCCGGTGAAGACATTTGCGATGTCTCACGACATCCCGATTCACCAGCCGCTCTCCTTCAAAGACCCTTTGGAGGTGGAGACACTGAAAGCGCTGAAGCCGGACCTCCTCGTCGTCATCGCGTATGGCCGCATCCTGCCGAAGGCGGTGCTGGATATCCCGACCTATGGCGCGATCAATGTCCATGCCTCGCTCCTTCCGAAGTATCGCGGCGCTGCTCCGATCCAGCGTGTGATCATCGACGGAGAGAAGAAGACCGGCGTCACGATCATGCAGCTCGATCAGGGCATGGATACCGGTAATATCGTGGAGACTGCCCAGATGGATATCCCTCTTCATATGACGGCAGGGGAGCTCTTCGAGGCACTTGGAGAGATGGGAGCAAAGGCCCTGATCTCTGTCCTGGAGGATCTTCCGGAAAAGCTCGCACGCTCTACGCCGCAGGATCATGAAAAAGCCACCTATGCGGAAAAAGTCACGAAAGAGATGGGCCGCATCGACTGGACGAAGGATGCCAAAACACTTGATGCACTCATTCGCGGCATGTATCCGAATCCCGGGACGTATACCTTCTTCCGCGGCAAACGTGTGAAGATTCATCGCGCCGAGGTCAGCGATAGGGAAAGTAAAGAAGCACCGGGCACCATCATTTCTGCGAAGGACAGCCTCACCATTGCCTGCGGAAGGGGAGCGCTTACGATCTCCTCCCTGCAGCCGGAGAACCACAAGAGAATGGCTGCCGGTGACTTTGTGAATGGATATCAGGTGAAAGTCAATGACACATTCGACTGCTAAGCCCGTACCGTCCGCGCGCCGCCTTGCCTATCAGGCGCTCTACGACGTGCTTGAAAAAGACGCCTATAGCAATATCGTGCTCCAGCGCATCCTCGCAGAGTACCCGCTCAAGGCCGAGGAGGCGCACCTTCTGACAGAGCTCGTCTACGGCGTCCTTCGGAAATACAATCACCTACTCTGGATCATTGGGAAGCTTTCGACGCAGAAGGTGAAAAAGCTGCATCCTTCCGTGCGGATCCTTCTTTGTCTTTCCCTCTATCAGCTGCTCTTTTTGACGCGCATCCCCGAGTCGGCTGCGGTGAATGAATCTGTCAAGATCGCCAAGAAGGTGACGCATCCGGGCAATGTCCGCTTCGTGAACGGCGTCCTTCGGAATTTTCTCCGTAAAAAAGACAGCTTCCAGATCCCTTCGAGAAAAGAGGATGCACTCCTCCATGATGCGCTCACCTATAACCAGCCGCGCTGGCTCATCGAAGACTGGCAGAACGCCTGGGGCGTAGAAAAAGCGGATGCCGTATTCTCTGCGTTCAATGAGATCCCGTCGATGACCATCCGTGTGAATTCTTTGAAGCAGCCGGTGGCTGACTTCGAGAAACTCCTCTCAGAAAAAGGAATCGAAGCTGCGCCCATCCCCTATCTGCCGGAAGGCTTCACGATCAAGAGTGGGGCGAATCATTTCTTTGGCACATTCCTAAAAGAAGGGCTCGCCTATGTGCAGTCGGCTTCTTCTATGGTGCCGGTGAAAGTCCTCTCTCCGAAAGCGGGGGAGACGGTCCTCGACATGTGCGCAGCACCTGGCAGCAAGACCACACAGATGGCAGAAATGATGGGGAATGAAGGCTCGATCGATGCATGGGATCTCTATCCGCACAAGATCGCCCTCATCAAAAAGAACGCGAAGAAGGAAGGCATCACCATCATCCACGCAGGAGCGCGTGATGCGACGAAGCCCATGCCCGCCGTTTATGAGAAATATGATAAGGTCCTTCTCGATGCGCCCTGTTCAGGGCTTGGCGTCTTGTCGCACAAGGTGGAGATCCGCTGGCGCAGGACAAGAGAGGATCTGCAGGAATTTCCGCCCCTGCAGAAGGCCCTCCTCGAAGAGGCGGCCAAGTATGTGAAGAAGGGCGGTACCCTCGTCTATAGTACCTGCACGCTCAATAGCAAGGAAAATGAAGACATCGTGACTGCATTTTTAAGAAATCATCCCGAATTTACGCCGATCGATTTCCGGCTGGAAGGCCTTGGCGCATCCGAAAAGGGTATGCTCACCATCTGGCCGGATCAGGCACAGAGCGATGGATTCTTCGTGGCGAAATTGAAGAAGCAGTCGGAGGAGTAGGGCGGCATCGCCTGTATTTCTCATCCCTTATTGAACGAAAGGAGCCTCTATGGCCTGGAATATCTGGGGACACAGTCTCCCCGAAATGGAAACATGGATCACAAGCCATGGCTTCCCGAAATTTAGAGCCAAGCAGCTGCAGGACTACCTGTATCGCCGCTATACTTTTTCTTTTGACGATATGACCCAGCTGCCGGGGCCGATGCGGGAATGGCTGAAGGAGAATGCCGTACTCGAGAAGCCGGTGATCATGAGCCACATCACATCGAATGACGGCGATACGACCAAGCTCCTCGTGAAGCTCTCAGACGGTTCACTCGTCGAGACCGTCTGCATGCACCATGTCTATGGGAATTCCATCTGCGTCTCCACGCAGGTGGGCTGCGCGATGGGCTGCATTTTCTGTGCCTCTACCAGAAACGGTCTGGAGCGGAATCTCACCGCGGGCGAGATCCTTGCTCAGGTTTACGCCTTCCGCGAGCTTTTCGATGCGCCGATCCACTCGATCGTCCTGATGGGAGCGGGCGAGCCGCTCACGAACTATGATGAAGTGCTCCGCTTCATCCGCCTTGTGAGCGATCCGGGGCTGCTGAATATCAGCCTCAGAAATATCACGCTCTCCACCTGCGGCATCGTGCCTATGATCGATCGACTCGCCGCAGAAGGTCTTCCGATCACGCTTGCAATCTCCCTCCATGCGCCGAATGACACGATCCGCAACCGCATCCTGCCATCGAGCCGTCATTTCAAGATCGAAGATGTCGTCGCTGCTGCGCACCGGTACTTCAAGAAGACGGGCCGCCGCGTGACCTTCGAGTACATCCTCATCAAGGATGTGAATGCGTCCCGCGAAAATGCGGAAGAGCTCTGCCGCCTTGTGGGGAAGATGAATTGCCATTTCAATCTCATCCCGATCAATGGCACCGAGCATATCAAGCTGTATCCGCCGAGCTGGAAGGATGTCAAGATCTTTCAGGAGATCTTGGAAAAACACGGCAAGAGCACGACCGTCCGCAGGCAGATGGGCGACGAGATCCAGGCTGCCTGCGGACAGCTGAAGCGGAGATATCTGGAGAAGAAGTAGCTGGTGACTAGTGACTGGTGACTAGTAGCTAGGGATTAGGGGACTTAAGTGACTGTGGGACTAGGAGACATCAGGCTCTCTTGAAAGATACATAAAAAGCGCCGAGAAATCAGTGGATTTCTCGGCGCTTTTTGGTTGAATCGGCGTTTCCTTACATATTCGGCTGACACTGGCGCGGGAGGAAAGCAAGGGAAAGTAGTCTCACATATATTTTATACCTGTACGTAGAAGGGTGCCCCTTTGGGGCACATCTATCCGGCGCCTTTGGCGCGACCCTTCTCCAAGGGTCTGCTCAACTGGAGGGACTTTCCTAATCCCTAGCCACCAACCACTAGCCATTAGCCACCAGTCACTAGTCACTAGCCACTCACTCCCCGAACATCTTTGAAAGCGGGTTATTCGTAAAGACATCCGCTTCATTGATATAGCGGCGCACCATTTCCACGGACTTGTGACGGGTCTGTTTCATGATGAGACGCTCCTCGATGCCGTGAAGCGCCGCATACGTAGCGAAGCCGTGGCGCAGGCTGTGCGCGCCATAGAGCGTGGGGTCAAGACCGATCAGTTCGGCATATTTTTTGACGAGGAGATTCACCGTATTTTCACTGAGATGCGTCGAAGCGACCTTGCCATTTTTCAGGATCTTCCTAAAGATCGGGCCGTCATGGATATCAGCGGCCTTCAGCCAGTCATAGAGCGCACGGATGCCGTCCATTTCTTCAGGTACATTCTTCAGATGGGGGATGCCGACCTGCTGTCCTTCGCCTCGCTGGTCCGTCTTCGAGCGTTTGATGTGAAGGACGATGCCCTGCGGAAATTTTCTGATATCTTCCATCGTGAGAGAGACGAGCTCGCTTCTGCGGAAAGCCCCCATGAAGCCGATGAGGAGGATCGCACGGTCGCGCAGGCCGTGAAGCGTTCGGAGATCCATGCGGGAGATCATCTCCTGAAGCTCTTCAAAATACACCGGCGTTTTCCCCTTTTGCAGCATGCCTTTCTGCCGCATGAGACCGATCAGTGCTTCTCGTACGATCCACGCTTTTGCGGGATTCTCCTTCGTGAGGCCGGCCGCATTGAAATTCTCTGACAGAGCGGAAATGCGGCGGCGGATGGTCGCCGTTTTCGCATAGTCCGCCAGATCATTGATATAGTTCACGATCGTTTCCGGCGTGGTTGGGAACGATTCTTTTTTATGGTACGAGCACCAGTCGCAGAAGTCATTCCAGTCCGACTCATAGGCGTCAATGGTATGCTCCGACTTCGTTTCCGACAGTGCGAGAAGGCTCTTGTCAGAGAGTGCATCGTCATGAGTGCGTTTTGAGAAATCACGGATATAGAAATGGGAGGACATGGGAGCGGCCTTTCTGGGAAATGAATGCAGGAAACGGCAAAAAATACTTGTATAACGCCGTAAATAGAAAGAGGGATCTTTCACTGTATGCTATTATAGCATGGCACATGCCGGAATGGTGCGCTTCTCCCCTGGAAGGGTGTTTGTGCTGCCTTGAAAGCTGTGTCAAACCGTTTTCGTGGCTCCCTATGACCGGTCCCTCCTTCGAAATGCGCGCCGCCTCCTTCGCAGGGAGAAAACGGAGCCATGCCGTCAAGGGGCGATCTTCCCGGGCTGACCTTGTATCCCGATTCTTTTTTATTAAAGATCGCTAAATAAAACACAGATTTCATTTGACTTACCACTTCTAAAATGGTAATCTAGACTTAATGTATAAATGGCTTGCCATTATTATTTGTATCAGGGGGTCTTTAGAAAAATGGATGTACTTCACTTGTTTCATGCCGGCGGTTTCATGATGTATCCGCTGCTTCTCTGCTCTATCATCGTTGTCACGATCTTCATCGAGCGTTTCCGCTTCTATCACGCGAACCGATCGAATATCGAAAAGCTCACGAAGGAGATCCCGGAACTCCTGGCAGCCAATGATCAGGAAGGGCTGAAAGCGGCGCTCAAGGCCGATGGCGGCATTCCTGCCGGTATCATTCTGGCCGGCGCCGAGCAGCTCTCTTCCAAAGCGAACCAGACTGCCATTCTGGAAGGCGCGGCTTCTCATGCCGCAGGCGTCTTGAAGTCGTACCTGAACTACCTTGACGTCATCGTCACCCTGTCTCCGCTGATGGGTCTTCTTGGCACCGTCATCGGCATGATCGGCTCCTTCAATGTCCTTTCGGTCGAAGAAGGCCAGCCATTCGCCATCACCGGCGGCGTTGCAGAAGCACTTGTCTGCACCGCATCCGGCCTTTTCGTTGCCATCATCGCTCTTATCGCCTACACGTACCTTTCGCAGCAGGTATCTAACTTCGTTTCCCAGATGGAAAAATTGGGCTCCCTGTATTTGGCTATCGTAGAGGCGGATCAGAAATGAAACTTGAATCAATGAATGTAGAGAAGAAGCCGAAGATCATGATCATCCCGATGATCGATATCATCTTCTTCCTTCTGGTCTTCTTCATGATGTCCATGCTGACGATGGTGGTGCAGAAATCGATCAATCTGAATCTGCCGCAGACCGCCAGTGCGCAGATCGACTTGCAGAAAACACTGCCGATCAGCGTGACATCCGACGGTACCATCTATGTCGAGCAAGAGAAGATCCCGAAGGACTCCTTCAAGAAACGCATGGAGATCGAAAAGAACAGAAATCCCGATATCTCTATCGTCCTGCGTGCGGATGAAAAATCGGAGCATGGTGACTTCGTTTTTGTCTTAGACCAGCTGAAATCCGTCGGGATCTCCAAGATCGGCATTGCCACTGCCTCCAAAGGGCAGTCAGACTAAAGGGGTGGTGTGATGCGTACTTTCAAGTACCGATGGTCCTCTGCTCTGGGTACCTCGCTTGCCTGTCACGTCGTCGCCTTGGGGCTCATCACGGGCTTCATGCTGCTCTTCCCGGCATCTCCTGTGAATAAAGGACCCATCGAAGTCGACCTCGTCACGATGAGCGGCGGCGGTGGCGGTGGCGGCGGTGGAAACGGGGGAGAAACACCGCAGGAAGAAAAACTCCCCGAAATCAAAGAAGCAAAAGCCACACCGACAGCTCCGCCTCCCGTCAAGACCGAACCGGATCCCGAAGCAGAAAATGATGTCCACGAAGTCGCTCCGGCGCCATCAGAAGATACCTCCTCTGCTGCAGACACCCATTCAGGGGACAGCACTTCAGAGGGGAGCACCTCTTCCGGCACCGGTGGTGGGACCGGCGGTGGGAACGGTACAGGGAATGGCCCCGGCGATGGCAGTGGGGAAGGCCCCGGCTCCGGCTCCGGTTCCGGCGGTGGGAATGGCTCCGGTTATGGTAGCGGAAATGGAGACGGCGCTGGTCCCGGAGATGGCGTCACCATGGGACCGCAGCTTTTGAGCAATCCGGCGCCTGCCTATCCGGAATCCTGCCGCAAAGCGAATATTTCCGGAACGACGGTCGTAGGTCTCACCATTTCGAGCGATGGCAGCGTCTCGAGTGCATGGGTCGTTTCCTCTTCCGGGAATGGCACCCTTGACAGCGCCGCTGTCAATGCCGTCTACGGCTGGCAGTTCGTCCCTGCCAAACAGAATGGCGTGGCGATCACCTGTAATTCACAGGTACCGGTCACATTCAATTTGAGATAATGAAAAAGGGGTTGTGAAGAAATGAATCCTCATTTCTTCACAACCCCCTTTTTATTTTGCTTTCATTTGGTTCAGGGTTCAGGGCTCTCGTGGCGGCTTCGCCGCCTTTTTTTAGAAGATGGTATTCTCGTATCGCAGCCTTCCCCTCTAGGGGAAGGTGCCCCGCAGGGGCGGATAGGGTGACTATGGCATGAAAGACAGCTGGGATAAGGTTTCCCGGTCACTCCTATGAGAGCTGCAAGTCCCCCGCGGCAGATGGAACGCGAAAATGAGATGATCGTTATTTCACATCGCTTTTTTGTTGTGATGGGTTCAGCGTTTCCCTAGGGAAATATGTGAGAAAGATGAATACCGATAAAGATTTCTCGGCTTCGCTCGAAATGACGATGGCGCAGAACGCGAACTCACTATAGACATGACTGGGGACTTGAATGCCACTTACGATATGAGAATACCGCCATCCCTCCAGTGGAGCAGGCCCTTGAAGAATGGCCGCGCCAAAGGCGCAGGATAGAGTGCCCCGCAGGGGCACAGTTCACCGTAGCGGTCAGCAGAGCAGATGCGTTGACCGTTCTTCCGGCCATCTCATATCACTCGCTGGCCGTTCTTCCGTATTCTGCCTCTTCGAGGCAGTCTATCCCGGCCTTTGGCCGCCCCCTTCTCCAAGGGGGAACGCATTTTAGGCTATTCACCATTCGCTGCGGCGCTTCCCTGCTTTTGCGCGCCGCATCACTCCCTGCACGCTAATCCTGAACCCTGAAGTTTGAAAGCAGGGATGAGTAGCTAGGGATTAGGAGTCCCAAGTGACTCGTGACTGGGAGACATCAGGCGCTCGTATCGTCATTTTGAGCGAAGTCGAGAAATCTTCCTTGCAGACCGATAAACGAAGGATGTGTGAAAGCAGAAATATATAGCACCAAGGCGTCGTTTACTTGCAGCGCCTATGTGATACTGACCGGAGTGCAAGAAAGATCGAGGGCAACGCTTTCGATGACGGCGGCGCGAAGCGCTATCAAAACTCCGCGGCACTTCCCTATTTTTATGCGCCGCACCACCACTCCTCACTCCTAACTGGCGAGTAGAGCTTTCACACGCAATCAAAGGGCAGCACTCCCCACGGGCTACCCTTGACCCCTTGACCCCTTAAACCCTTCTTACCATTTTCCAAATATGGTAGAATAAATGAAAACGCACCACACATTCTATTTCCACGGAGGAACCAATCATGAAAAAAGTCATTTTCGATATAGACGGCGTCCTTTTGAGCGAAGAACGCTACTTCGATGTATCTGCTCTGACCGTATGGGAGATACTCTACAGCCCTGCGTACATGGGACTTCCCAGCGAACGCGACGATTTTAATGCGGGTCGCATCACCGAAGGGCAGATCGCCGGCTGCCGCAGCGTGGTGTGGGGAAATGATGCCCTGCTATCCTGGCTGAAAGCGCGCGGCATCAATTCGAACTGGGATATGGTACACGCCGATCTCATCACCATCCTCTGGCTGATGGCAGAAACCTATAAAAAACGCTCCGGCGGAGAAAAAATGTCCTTTACCTTCCACCAGCCACAAGACTTGAAGCGCGCCGGACAGGAGCTCATGGGACTATCCATGCCGAAAGCAGAAGACGTACTCGATCGCTGGGAGAGTGCCGTCCCCGAAGGTCTTCAGGGCGAAGAGGTCTTCCATGCGCTCAAGAGTGCCATGGCGGATACGATCGATGGCGACCTTTCCTGGGCCGACCTTCGCTCCGATTTCTGGAAGATCCATACCGAAGCCTTTCAGGCATGGTACCTCGGAGACGACACCTTCATTTCCCTCCTGCATCATATGCCCTACAGCGCAGGAAAACCTGGCTTCCTTTCCCGTGAAGTCCCGCTTGCGCCCGCCGCTCATATCCTTTCCCTTTTCCGCACACTGAAAGAGCGCGGCTATGACATCGCCATTGCGACCGGCCGTGCCAGAGAGGAGATGGAGATCCCCTTCAAGCTGTTCCACTGGTACGAGGAATTCGATCCCTACACCATGGCGACTGCCTCTGATGCGGAAGAATCAGCCAATAGGCTCGGCGGCCCCGTCCTCGACAAGCCGAATGCCTTCATCTTTTCCTGCGCCATCTTCGGAAGAGATCCGGACAACTACAAGGCCTACTCCGAAGAGACCATGCAGCCCGCCAAGGAGGATGAGATCTACGTCTGCGGCGACTCCTACTCCGACGTCATCGGCAGCCGCCGCGCCGGTGCGAAATGCATCGGCATCCTGACCGGCCTTGAAGGCAAGGAGGCGATCCCGATGTTTGAGAAAGAAGGCGTCCCCTATGTGGACCGCGTGACGGATATTTTAGAGAAATTGGATCAGAAGTGACCGGCAGCAAGTGGCTGGTGACTTGTACATTTCGTTTGTCATTTCCCTTGCACTGTCATTTTGAGCGAAGCGAGAAATCTGTTTCGTCAGCAGAGAAAAGAGGAGTGGGACAGCGATCCATGGAAAAACTGACATCCCCTTCATGTGCGTGATGAAGGTGGTCCTCACAGTAAAAACCGCGGGAAGAAAGAACTTTGGAGCTCTTTCTTCCCGCGGTTTTTATAAATTCAGAGGATATGTTTCCCGGATCGTCACAGGAATGAGGGGCTAGTGACTACTGACTTGAATACCGCTTTCAGGCATCGCCTTTTTTATTTGCGGCGCAGCCGCTACCAGCATGTCTGCTCCCTAGTCAACAAATTCCGGACAGCAAAAAACATCCGGGAAATGCTTTCTGCCTTTACCCAAATGCAGGCGGGACACGGAATCGGCGCCGGTGTGGTTACATGTACCAAAGTACGAACGTCCTGGCTGTCGTCGGTGCTCGGCCTCGCAGGGGGCAGGGAAGCGTGGAAAGCATGGATTTCCCGGATATTTTTTGTTTGTCTTACATGTTCAGCCTTAGACAGGTGGGGGGAAAAAGACTGACATTTCCGTGCCCTGTCCGATGAGCCGGGGTGCAAAGCAAGATCTTCCTTTCGCATAGCAGCTCTCTGTCGTATTTCTTAGCGCTGGTGAATTCTGGAAATCAGAGTCGCTGCCGGGAAAAGGTGTACACACGATGCACCCTTGGCTTCATGTCTGTATTGTATACCTTCTTCATGAAAATTGCAAGTTTACATCTTGCGATCCGCTTACAAGAAATAGGGGATCGCTAAAATCTATTCAACGACGAGCGCATAGATATAGAATCGTCTTCCGCTTATGAACTCTTTTGTTCACATGACGGATTGTGTCGTGATCTGGAGATGCCGTCCGATCAGTCCGAGAGAGGGCGTTTCTGATTGTTGCTCGAGAGCATGAGAGGCTCGGATAAACCACTCGCTCATAGCCGTCCTTTGAGGGGGAAAATAGGCTTAGCCATATAAAAATTAGAAAAAGAAGACGCAATGTTATCAAAAATAAAATAAGATTAAAAACTATTGGACAAAACAAATGATTTATGATAATCTCTTAAAAGCTATCACTGATCTGGGAATAGGTGATACCGATTTTCATCGTTGCCGTGGAAACTCGGACACACTGGCTCTTGATGGAGATCATTTTCTTCCCGCGCATGTTACATTTTGGAAAGAGGAGAATGGTTATGAAAAAGGGAATGTATAAGATGCTGGCGGCTGCCCTCATGCTCACAATTTCGGGGGGGTAGTAGGTAGCGCTGCTGATACTACACTGGATACAGTGTATGTCTATGGAGATAGAGATAAGGCGGAACTCCAGCCACTTGGCTCTCTTGCATATCAGACGCAGAATGTGGGTCTCTTAGGAAATAAAGATGCTCTCGATACTCCGTTTACCAGCATGTCTGTCAGTCGTAAATCTATAGATACTTTTGCATCCCCCATGAATGGTGTCATGGATGCATTAGCTTTAAATCCATCGGTCAGGCCTGTGGGCGCTGGGATTGCGAACGAAGTTTCCATCCGCGGCTTTAAGGTGTCTGACCATTCTTTGTATGTCAATGGCATCCCAGGGCTTTTGAATCAGCAAAAGTTAACCGATGTATATATCGAAAATGCTAATGTCATTTCAGGACCTAATATCGGCGTGGCGGGAACGACTGCCAATCAGGCAGTGTCCGGTACGATTGATTTCCAGTCCAAGCGTGCACAGTCTACACCGAATACCGATCTGAAACTGACTTATCGTGGCGGCTCTTCTTTCCAGCAGATGGTCGATGTAGGCAAACGATTTGGCAATAACCAGCGCTGGGGTGTTCGTGTCATGGCGGACAACATTGATGGAGAAACAGCGGTCAAAGGGGAAAAGCTGACACAGAGAGATATCTTTGTCAATATCGACCAGAAAACCACAAATAGCAAGACCAACATTTTAGCAGGCTATAATTATAATAAACAGCAGGGAATGGTTTCATATGGGGTAGGCTTTGATTCGTCCCTTACCTCTTTGCCCAAGCCTTTGGACGGCAGCAAAACTTATGGAACTGACTGGACTTTTAATGAATATGATAACTGGATTTTAGGGATCAATCATGAGCAAAAATTCAATGAGCACATGACTGCTTTCATGAATGCCGGATATCATAGAGAAGATTGGTACGGCTATTTGGACGGCGATCCAAAAATCTTAAACGCAAATGGGGATTATACGGTTTCTGTGGACGTGTACCCACTGGCCGTCACCAGAAAATACATCGCGCTCGGATTGAAAGGTAAATTTAAGATTGGTGCCAGTGAACATGAATATGTAGCCAGTGTAGATAGAAACTGGGCAACGAGCTATGGCGGAGAATGGAAGGATGCCTTTGGTATTGGTATAAAGAAATACTCTATCCAAGGGAATACGAATCATCCATCTGCAGGTGTTGCACCAAATACCAATCCATATGCTGCACCATGTCCGAAATACAGAGAAGTAACCATTAACGGCTGGCATCTTTCTGATACGGTTTCTTTCGACAATGGAAAGTACCAGTTTATTGGTGGACTTCATGGACAGACGTTAAAGAAGCACAGTGTTTCTAATGGCATCAATGGACCGGAAGCTAAATATGATGCCGTAAGTCCAACATTGGCTTTTTTGTATAAACCAACTGATAACTTTAGTGTATATGCGGCTCATACGGAAAACTTCTTTGAAGGATCTATGGTAAGCACCAAAGAAAGTGCTGTGTATCGCGCATATTATGAGAACGCAGGTCAGTATTTGGATCCTTATAAGTACAAGCAGAACGAGATCGGCTTTAAACTGAAGTCTGGCAACTTACTTCATACGTTAAGTGCATTCAAGATTGAAAAACCAAATTATGGAGATGTATGGAAAGACGGAAAACTCTACTATGCTGAATTTGGCAAGCAGAAGAACAAGGGGATTGAATACTCCTTTGCCGGTTCTGCGGGAAGCAAATTTGACATCGTGGGCGGGTTTACCTACTTGAACACAAAACAGGCTACCCAAGATGCTAATAATGGCAAATGGGTCAATGGTGTGCCGCAGTGGTCCGCCACCGCAGGCGTGGTTTTTAAGCCGAGTGAAAATGTCCACTATATGGCAAGAGCACGCTACATGGGACATTCCTTCATCCAGAATGAAAAGCTCAAAGTTCCGTCTTTCTTCTTGTTTGATGTCGGCGCTGACTATACGACAAAGCTGAATGAAACTCCCGTGACATTTAAAGCCATGGTTTACAACTTGTTTGATAAAAAATATTGGAATCCAATGAACAGCAACAGCCTTGCGATTGGCATGCCAAGAACATTCACTCTGTCTGCAGAATTCCGCTTCTAATCCAAAGGAGGAATCTATGAGCAGAACTATCCGCCGGATGCCTCTGGCGATTCTCACGATCATTCTCACCGTTCTGCTCCTCTTCTCCTGCCTTCTCGGGCTGAAGCTCGGGTATCTTTCCGTGTCCTTGTCGGGGATCGTAGCGATTCTTGCTTCGCATCTTTCGGGAAGTGCGCTTCCTTCGGATATCGCAATGGGCGCAGCGGATGCGGTCTGGGATCTTCGGATCCCGCGCATCTTGCTCGCGCTGGCGGTCGGGATGGGGCTTTCGCTTTCCGGCATGCTGATGCAGGCGATGTTTCGCAATCCGATGTCAGACCCTTACATCATGGGTGTGTCCTCCGGGGCATCGCTGGGGGCGGCTTCTGCCGTTTTCTTTGGCGCGGGGGCGGCTTTCGGGGTATCTGCGATCGGATGCGGGGCATTTCTCGGTGCCTTGGCGTTGTCACTCATTCTCGCTATCGCGGCAGGCCGCGTGGCACCGGGTGATTCATCCTATCTTCTGATCTTTGGTGCGGCGCTGGCGGCAGTCTGCGGCGGGATCACCAGTGTGCTGGTGTACATCGGGGCCAATGCGACGGGGATGGATGTGACGCTGTACTGGCTGATGGGCTCTGTTTCCTTCGCCAAACTCCTGCCGACGCTTTCTGTTCTCGCCATCGTGCTTGCTTTCATCATTTTTTTCTCTACACAGACAAGGATCCTGAATCTGATGCTGGAAGGGGAGGAAACTGCTGTCCCGCTGGGGCGGCAGCTCCTCCCTTTTCGGCGTCTCTACCTCGTGATGAATGCGCTCCTGATGGGAAGTCTGGTGACACAGGCGGGACTTGTCGGCTTCGTGGGTCTTCTGGTGCCGCATGGCTGCCGGATGGTCATGGGGGCGGATCACAGGAAGCTCCTGCCTGTATCCGTTCTTTCGGGGGGATTGATGACGGTCTGGGCGGATATCTTAGGACGGATACTGATCCACGGTGTGGATATTCCTTTGGGTGTCAGCTTATCTCTGATCGGTGCGCCTGTATTTCTGGGGATGCTCATCCGGCGTTCGTATCATTTTGGAGGAGAAGGGGCATGAATATTTCAGTCAATCATGTATCTGCCGGTTATGGGGGGAAGCAGGTGCTCAAGGATGTATCGATTTCCTTCGAAAGCGGACAGCTGACGGGCATCATCGGGCCCAATGGGTGCGGGAAGAGTACGCTTTTGAAGTGCATTTACCGTCTGCTTTCGCCTTGGTCCGGGGATATCCGGATCGGTGATACGGTTTTGAAGGATCTGCCGTATCGGGAAAGCGCGAAGCGCGTCGCGGTACTGGCGCAGCATCACGCAGCCGGCTTCGATTTTGATGTAGAGGAGGTCGTGCTGATGGGGCGCACGCCTTACAAAGGGATCACGGAGGGGAACAATAGCGAGGATCGTGACATCGCGCATCGGGCAATGAAAGAAACGGGGGTCCTTCCCCTTCGTGAAGAGAGCTTTTCTTTTCTCTCCGGCGGGGAGCAGCAGCGCGTGATGCTCGCGCGGGCTCTCACGCAGGAGACACCTTGTCTCATCCTGGATGAACCGACGAATCATCTGGATATCACCTACCAGCTGCAGATCATGGATCTGGTGAGCTCGCGTCATTTGACGGTGCTTGCGGCTATTCATGACCTGAATATCGCAGCCATGTATTGTGACCGGATCGCAGCGATGAAGCATGGAGAGCTGGTCGCCTTCGGCAGGCCTGAAGAGGTCTTGACGGAGGAGCGGATCTGGGATCTGTATCATGTGAAGGCTGAGGTTTTTCCGCGAAAAGATGGAAGGCCGGCCGTGATTTTCGAAAGAGGGGCTGTCGTATGAAGCCGGTCTATCGCGGGATGCTCATCAGCTTTCTCTGCCTCATCCTGACGCTTTTCTCATTGGGCGTGGGAGAGATCTCCCTTTCACCGGCAGAGACCTGTCACTATTTGTATCTGGCGCTGACTTCACCGGAAGGGAATGGGATGGTCGAGCAGGATGTGCTGCAGTTCATCCGTCTGCCGCATCTGGTGCTTTCTTTTTTCATCGGGGCAGGACTCTCCGTCTGCGGGGCAGTGATGCAGGCGGTGATGAAAAATCCTCTGGCGGATCCGTATCTATTGGGGATTTCCTCAGGAGCGAGTCTGGGCGCGGTGCTGGCGATCGCACTCGGTATCGGGATGATCGGGAGCTTTGATGGGATCGGCGCGGCGGCTTTTCTTGGCGCCGGACTTGTTTCCCTTCTGATACTTCTGGTTTCTTCGATCAGCGGCAAAGGAGAGGGACTGACACTGCTTTTGGCAGGCTTTGCGCTGAATGCCGCCTGCTCGGCCGCTGTGAGCTTCTTCGTCACCGTGGTGGCGGATACGTCGAAGACGCGGTCTATCCAGTTCTGGATGATGGGGAATATCCGCGCCGACTCCTGGATGGCGATCGGCATTTTGGCGATCCTGGTGACAGCGGGATGTATCTACTTCTTTTCCCAAAGGCGCATCCTGGATCTGATGCTCATGGGGGACGATCTCTCCTTGACCATGGGGCAAAAACTTTCGACGTATCGAAAAGTGTATATCACCGTCATGGCGCTTCTTGTCGGAGCGGTGGTGTATATGTCAGGCATGATCGGATTCGTCGGGCTCATCATCCCGCATGGTGTGCGTCTCCTCGTGGGGAGCAGCCATGGGCGTCTTCTTCCGCTTACTGCACTGACTGGAGGGACATTCCTTTGTTGGGCGGATATTCTGGGAAGAAATGCGATTCCCGGACTGGAGCTGCCGGTGGGTGTCATGGCTGCGCTAGCAGGTTCGCCCTTTTTCCTATGGATGCTGGTATCTGGAAAGCAGGTGAGGAGATGAAGAAGGCTTGGCTTTTCTCGCTCCTTCTGCCGCTCGTCTTATCGGGCTGTCATCTGGAGAAGTCTCCTCCCGCGAAGGACGATTCGCGTCCCTTTGTAGATAATATCAAGGTGGAGAACTACTATGAGACGGGGGTGAATCGGGAGTATCTGTCTGCCGCGCCGCAGCGTGTGATCGTCATCGGTGCGAATGAAATGGAGACGCTGCTGGATCTTGGCGTCGAAGAGGCCATCCTTGCTGCAGATGATGGGCAGAACAGTCAGCGGTATGGCATCAAGGCATCGAATGAAAGGGCTTTTCAGCGGCTGCCCCGCATCGATCGCAGCACGATCCAAGCAGAGCATTTTCTGGAAATGCATCCAGATATGATCATCGCAGAGCAGCAATTCTTTTCGAAAACCCGTCTTGGCAGTACGGACTACTGGAACAGCAAGGGCATCCTCACCATGGTGCCGCTGAATACCACCTCACCGGGCAAGCTGAATCAGGTGGAAACCGTAGATAAGGAAATGAAGTACATCCGGGACCTCGGGAAAATCTTCCATCGGGAAGAACAGGCAGAAAAGATCGTAAGTGCGACCGAAGGACGTATCCGATGGATTCTAGAAAAGACAGAGCACCAGCCAAAGCCGAAGGTCATGATCCTGGATCGGATGAGTATCCTGGCCTCCTACGGGCGAAAGAAGATCGCAGGTGATATGGCTGCCTCCATCGGTGGCATCGTCCCGGATACCACGGCGGCGGTCAGTGATGAGATGATGATGAAGCTAGACCCGGATGTCGTATTCCTCGTTGTGTATCGCGATGAGGAGAAGGAGCTCGATTGGCTCCGAAATAAGCCCGCTTTCCGGAATCTGAACTTCGTCAAAAATAACAGTCTGTATGGGATACCGCTGAAATATGTGTATGGCCCGCAGGTGCGGACGATCGATGCGATCGGCTATATGGCAGAGCGTATGTATCCTGCTACATTTGATTTTCCGAAAGAGTATGACTTTCATAATGGAGTGACTGGAGACTAGTAGCTAGTGACTGGGGATTAGGCGCTCTCTTATGAATTTTCTAAAAGAAACAAAAAGGCGGGTAGGAAGAATTTTGAAATCTTTCTGCCCATTTTTGCTATGTGAAAGACAGGCTGCGTTTATATCGGATAGCAAATTGGATCAGTTTTAAATAAGTCTATGGAAACGATGGATAGATAGATGCAGCAGGTTCAATAGAGACTCCTTTTTGAGAGACAATGTATATTCTAAAATTCCGCGGCACGCTATGATGATTTCGCACCGCATTTCAAAAAAGAATGGGATGAGAATGAATCGCGCTATCAGCGGATGTTGATGGTTCTTCATGCACGGAACGAAGAACACTTGACGCCATCGGAGCTGGCGGAGCGCACAGGGCTTCGTCAGTCGGATATCAGCCGCATTGAGAAAGGGCAGACAATGCCTTCTATGTAAGACCGCACATAGTTTAGGGAAGCGTCTGGAGATCCGCTTTATTTAATCAAATCAACAAGCATCATCAAGAAAACCCCCGTTTTGTCTATAAAAACAAAGCGGGGGTTTTATGTGAAGGAAAGTCTGATGCCATAGGTTATACAGGTTTAGGGGGCTATCTTTGAGGGGCAACGTATCTATTCAAAACTCCGCGGCACTTCATTATTATGTTGCGCCGCACCTTATCTGTTAAACCTTTAGAACCCATAGAACCCGTTGTACCTTTTTATCTACCGTGATTTGTGAATATTCTTTCTCAAAATGGATCAGAATTTCACGCGCAGGAGTCGTACTGCATAGAGGATACAGAGGATGGTGACGCCGGTATCTGCGAAGACGGCGACCCACATATTGGCATAGCCGAGAAGGCCCATGATCATGACGGCGATTTTTACGATGAGGGCGAAGGCGACATTTTCCCAGGCGGTCTTGATGACTTTTCTGGCCACACGGACGGCTTTGGAAATGGCATCGACATTTGAATTCAGGAAGACGACGTCAGCGGCTTCGATGGCAGCGTCTGCCCCGCTGCCCATAGCGGCGCCTACATCAGCGCCGGCGAGGACAGGGGCGTCATTGATGCCGTCGCCTACGAAGAGGACGGAGCCGATCTCTTTTCTGACTTTCTGCATTTCTGAGAGCTTGTCTTCCGGAAGGAGGCCGGCGTGGATGTTCTCGATACCGACGAGGCTCCCAATGGCTTTTGCGCTCTTTTCATTATCTCCGGTCAGCATGACAGGGGTGATGGAGAGGGCCTTCAGGTCTTGGATGCCTTCGATGGTGTCGGACTTGATGGCATCGGAAATGGTGATGCGGCCGAGGAGGGTCTTGCCTTTGGCGACGTAGACGTCGGTGCCGACTTCTTTGTTTTCCGGAAGGGATGGGACAGAGATGCCGGAAAGGGCGAGGAGCTTTTCATTTCCGACATAGATGTCTTCGCCGTTCAGGTTGGCTTTGACGCCGTGTCCGGCGATTTCCTGCATGGAGGTGAGCTTGGGAAGAGAGAGACCTTTTTCATTTGCGCAGGTCACGATGGACTGGGCGATGGGGTGGGTGGAGTAGATCTCAGCGGCAGCTGAGAGGGCAAGGATCTCGTCTTCGCTCTTGCCCGCGGTCTTCACGATGCTTCTGACTTTGAATTTTCCTTCGGTCAGAGTGCCGGTCTTATCAAGGACAGCGGCTTTGGTATTCGAGAGGGCTTCCATGACGGTGCCGCCCTTGAAGAGGATGCCTTCTTTCGATGCGGCGCCGATGCCGGCAAAGAAGGAGAGCGGGACGGAGATGACGAGCGCGCAGGGGCAGCTGATGACGAGGAAGGTGAGAGCGGTGTAGATGCATTTATCCCAGTCGGCGCCGAAGAGGAGCGGCGGGAGGACTGCGACGGCGATCGCGACGAAGACGACGATCGGGGTGTACACGCGGGAGAAGCGGGTGATGAAACGGTCGATCTTCGGCTTGCTGGCGACGGCATTCTCGACGGAGTCGAGGATACGGGTGACCATGGATTCAGCGAGGACTTTTTCGACCTGGATGCGGATGGTGCCGGTCATATTGACGCAGCCGGAGTCTACGGGGTCGCCGACGGCTGCGAGGACAGGCTTCGGTTCACCGGTGACGGCGGAGGTGTCGATCTGGGTCTCGCCTTCGGAAATGATGCCGTCAAGCGGGATGCGGTCGCCGGGGCGGATGAGAAGGATATCGCCGACTTCGGCTTCTTCTGCCGGGATGGTCTCGGTGCCGCTTGCAGTTACGCGCTGGACGACTTCCGGGCGCAGGTCGACGGCGTCCATGATCTGGTCGCGGCTGCGGTCGGCAGCGAGGTCCTGGAAATATTCACCGATGCGGTAGAAGAGCATGACGCCGACCGCTTCTGGGTATTCGTGGATCGCGAAGGCGCCGACGGTCGCAACGGTCATGAGGAAGGTCTCGTCGAAGAATTCCCCATGGGTGATGTTTTTGAGAGCGGTGTAGACGATGGGGCCGCCTAAGATGAGGTAGGAGACGAAGAAGAAATAGTCTCCGATGGAGGCAAGTCCGGCGAAGAGGCCTGCCGGCTGGTAGTGCATCAGCATGCCGATGACGAAGAGGAGGCCGCCGATGGTGAGCTGGCTTTTTTCGCTTTTCAGGCGTTCAAGGAAGGATGCTTCTTTTTTTGTTGCTGACTTTTTCTGCGCTTTGGTCGGGCGCTGTTTCTTTCGGATCTCGGTCGGACTTTCGACTTCATTGCATTTTCTGGTCAGCTCGGGGATGAGGCTGTCCGGGTCTTTGGCGGTGAGTTTCATCGTCTTGGTGGCGAAGGAGATCGAGGCAGAGAGGACGCCGGGCTGGCGGTTCACTAGTTTTTCAAGCTTGACAGCGCAGGCTGCACAGTCAAGGGTGGGGATCTCATAGATCTCTGTCTTGAAATCGCCCTTGTCAGAGGGCGGTACGATGCCGATATTTTCATCGACGGTGCGGCAGACGTAGAGCAGCTGCGGGATGAGGCTGTCCGGATTTTCTTTGGAAATGACGCGGAGCTCTTTCTTCGTGAAGGAGATCGATGCGAAGAAGACGGATGGCATTTCGCGGATCTTGCCTTCCATTTTCGCAGCGCATTCCATGCAGTCGAGATGCTCCATGTGATAGAGGCCGCGCTTGTATTCCTTCCCTAAGAAATCGCACTGGCAGGAGGCAAGGTTTTTGCCGCAGTAGTCGCAGTCTTCTTCATCGATGCATTCATGGCAGTGGCAGTCATTCTTGTGCCCGTCGTGATGGTGGACGCCTTTGTCATGGAAATGCCCGAAGGCGCGTCTTTCATCGATCGCGATGTCGGCTTCGCTCTCCATGACATCGATCTCATTGTCCTTGTATTTTGCCATTTCAGGGTCATTTGAGTGGTCATGACGCTCTTCCGGGATCTCTTCGCAGCAGCCACAGCCGCAGCCATCATGCTCATGGGAGTGGCCTTCGTGGTCATGGTCATGCCCGCAGCCGCATCCGTGCTCGTGAGAGTGGCCTTCGTGGTCATGGTCATGCCCACAGGTGCATCCGTGCTCGTGGGAGTGGCCTTCGTGGTCGTGGTCATGCCCGCAGGTGCATCCGTGCTCATGGGAGTGGCCTTCGTGGTCATGGTCATGCCCGCAGGTGCATCCGTGCTCGTGGGAGTGACCTTCGTGGCCATGGTCATGGCCGCAGGCGCAGTCGTGCTCATGGGAGTGGCCTTCGTGGTCGTGGTCATGGCCGCAGGCGCAGTCGTGCTCATGGGAGTGGCCTTCGTGGCCATGGTCATGGCCGCAGGCGCAGTCGTGATTTTCTTCATCTTCCTCGTGGTGTGCATGCTCTTCGGTGCGATGGACGGCTTCCTGTGCCTGATGGCAGTGGCCGCATCCGCAGTGATGTACATGCTTTTCATCGTGTTTTTCCATGGTATGTCTCCTTATCTGGAATGGAAGCGTTGCTTCCTGACTGGTATCATTCTATGGTGTTATTTTAGCATTCTCCAAAGACACCGTAAATGGAGCATGAGAAACACTTTAATATTTCAAGTAGGAGGGCAGGGGTGATGAGTTTAGACATAGCTAAAATGGAAATGCGTAGAAGCGCTTAGGGTTTTGCGGAGACTTCCCGTGTACCATAGGCCTTCCCTCCTTGGGGAAGGCAGGGATGAGGAGGAAGGGCTACGGGGTGAATACCGATCTTATATATATGTATAGCTAGGCTCTGCCCGCCTTCTATCTTCTTCGCGGGGCGGGAAGGCATGATTCCGGGAGGTGAAGTACGACGCCCCTTTGCGCCTTTTGGATCTGAAGCCTCAATTTTTATTGACATACCTGTATACTTATGCTACTATCTTGTATAAATAAGAAGGGTGTGAGGACTATGTCAGATAAAAAAGTCATTTATGAAGTCAAACATTTGCAGAAATCGTTCGGTAAGGTCGAAGTACTGAGAGATATCAATATGAAGATCGAGAACGGAGAAGTGTGTACCATTATCGGTCCGTCCGGGAGCGGGAAGAGTACCTTCCTGCGTTGCCTGAATCTGCTGGAAACGCCGACCGGGGGCGAGCTGTGGTTCGAAGGGAAGAAGGTCAATGAAAAGACCGATGTGAAGATGCTGCGCCGCGATGTCGGCATGGTTTTCCAGTCGTTCAACCTGTTCCCGATGTTCTCCGCGGTAGAGAATGTCATGTATGCGCCGGTACATATCAAGAAGCTGCCGAAAGCGGAGGCGAAAGAGGAAGCGATGGAGCTTCTCTCCCGTGTAGGTCTTGCCGAGCGTGCGGATTATTATCCGGGCGAGCTTTCCGGCGGGCAGCAGCAGCGTGTTGCTATCGCCAGAGCGCTTGCGATGAAACCGAAGATGCTGCTCTTCGATGAACCGACTTCTGCGCTTGATCCCGAGCTTGTCGGCGATGTACTGACCGTCATGAAGGAAGTCGCCTTAGCCGGCATGACCATGGCCGTCGTCACGCACGAGATGCAGTTTGCCAGAAGCGTTTCCAATCACGTCATTTTCATGGATAAGGGCTATATCGTGGAGGAAGGAAATCCCGAAGATATCTTCACCCATCCACAGGAAGAACGGACGCAGACATTCCTGAAGCGTCTGCTCCATGCTGATATTTAAGGAGATGATGCGATTATGGATATGGTATTAGATACAGCTGTCAAATATAATGACATTTTCATGTCAGGTGTGAAGATCACCATCATTATTTCTCTTCTGTCCTGCTTCTTTGGTCTTCTTCTCGGGATCATTCTGGCATTCATGAAGATCTCGGGTATCAAGGTCCTCCAGTGGATCTCGACGGCCTATGTAGAAGTCATCCGCGGTACGCCGGTCTTGGTACAGATCTCTCTCGTGTTTTTCGGGTTGCCGTTCCTCGGCATCCATTTCCCCAGCTTCCAGATCATGGGCGTCGACTTCGAGAGACTTTCCGCCGGTGTCCTTGCACTGATCCTGAATTCCGGCGCGTATGAGTGTGAAATCGTCCGCTCTGGTATCCAGTCCATCCCGAAGGGACAGCTCGAAGGCGCGATGTCGCTTGGCTTCTCGAAGTGGGAGTCTATGGTGCGCATCATCATTCCGCAGGCGATCCGCAACATCCTGCCCGTCATCGGGAATGAATTCGTCACCCTCATCAAAGAGTCCTCTCAGGTCTCTGTCATCGGTATGGCCGATCTGATGTATACGGCGACCACCATTCAGGGCATCAGCTTCCAGCCATTCCCACCGCTCGTCATCGTAGCGATCTACTACTTCATCATGACCTTCTTCGTTTCCATGTGCCTGCGTGTACTCGAACGCCGCATGAAGGTGAAGAGTGTGAGATAGCAGGAAATCGGCAAACGGTTCTTCGAAAGGAGAGCCGTTTTTTGATTTTGGGGGAACAGGCCTCTCGCAACTATACCATGGCATTTGGGTGACAGAATCGCCATTTCGCTGTATAATAAAATAGAATTTTTGTGTACAGATGGAAAGCGTGAGACGCTCCGGGAGAGAGCGGGGAATACGGTATTCTCGCATCGCAGCCGGGCTCTTGCGCATTCCTTCTATTTCTCAAACGAGGTACTCCATGTTTATCGATAGAGCAAAGATTATTGTAGTCTCCGGTGCGGGCGGGGACGGGATGGTTTCCTTCCGCCGTGAGAAGTATGTACCGCGCGGCGGCCCGTCGGGCGGTGACGGCGGCAAGGGCGGCTCGGTCTTCATCAAAGCGAATAGCGACCTGAATACGCTGATCAATTTCCGCCGTCATAGAAAATTCGCAGCCAAAGCCGGTGCCAACGGCGGCGCCAAAGAAATGTTCGGCAAAAATGCAGAGGACGTCTTCGTCGAGGTGCCGCTCGGAACGATGGTCTATGACAATAAGACCGGCGAACTTTTGGCAGATATGACGCAGAATGGACAGGAAGCCCTCATCGTCAAAGGCGGGCATGGCGGCCGCGGAAATTCCCATTTCGCGACATCGGCTGTCCGTGCGCCTCTTTATGCGGAAAAAGGCGAGCCGGGTGAAGAAAAGGAGCTGCGCCTCGAGCTGAAGGTGCTGGCGGATGTCGGTCTTCTGGGATTCCCGAGCGTAGGGAAATCCTCTCTCATCCGCAAGGTATCCGGTGCGAAGCCGGAAGTGGCGGCGTACCATTTCACGACGTTGAATCCGATCCTCGGTGTGGTGAATCTGGACTATGAGAGAAGCTTCGTCATGGCAGATATCCCGGGTCTGATCGAAGGCGCAAGTCAGGGGACCGGTCTTGGGGACGAATTTCTCCGCCATGTAGAGCGTACGAAGGTCCTCATCCATGTGCTTGATGCGGCGGGCAGCGAAGGCCGAGATCCATTGAATGATTTCCATATCATTAATAATGAGCTCGAGCTGTACAGCCCGGAGCTTCGTCAGAAGAAGCAGATCGTCGCAGCGAATAAGACCGATCTCATCGATGACCCGAAGAAGCTGGAAGAGCTGAAGGAGGCCATCGAGAAGGAAGGCTATGACTTCTATCCCATCTGCACGCTTTCCGGAGAAGGCACTCGTCCGCTCATGGAAGCCGTGTGGAAACTTCTGCAGGAGATCCCCGAGGTATCCTTCGAATCTCCGGAAAAGGCCATTGTATATGAAGCGAACAAGCAGGAATTCGAGATCGAGTGCAAGAATGATGTGTACTATATCAAGGGCAAACGCGTGGAAAAGCTGGTCGGCATGACCGACTTCGAGGACTATGTCTCCATGCGCCGCTTCGACAGAGCTTGGAGATTCATGGGCCTTGACAAGCTCCTCCGCAAGGCAGGCTGCCAAGAAGGCGATACGGTCAATCTGTACGGCGTAGAATTCACCTGGTCGGAGAATCATAGTGAAGAGGAATAGCCGGTGACGGGGAGACTAGAAGACATCAGCCTCTCGTATCGTCATTTCGAGCGAAGCGAGAAATCTTTGTCATTTGCGGCCGAGTGGTTGATGTGTGGAAACCCCAAACGGGGAGCCTGTCATCAAGAGACTTTCGGGCATCGCCGCCAGCTATACTCCGCGGCGCTTCTGATTGTTATGCGCCGCACCAGCCCCTTTTGAACCTTTTGAACCCATAAATCATTTTAACCAAGGAGTTTTTTCCATGCTTACAGGAAAACAGAAACAATACTTAAAAGCTCTTGCCGTGCAGCTGCCGGCGGTCGTACAGATCGGTAAAGACAGCATGAGTGAGACGGTCATCCAGAGTGTGGATGACGTCTTGACGGCACGCGAACTGATCAAAGTGAAGATCAATCAGAATTCGGACGAAGATATCAAGAGCACTGCTCTCTACCTCGCAGGGCATCTCTCCTGCGAGATCGTGCAGATCATCGGCAGAAACTGTGTTCTTTTCAAGAAAAAAGAAAAGAAGTCGCACTATGAATTACCTTAAGACCGGAGATCGCGGAGCGATTCTGAAGAAAAAGCGTGTGGTTGTGAAGGTCGGTACCAGCTCGATCACCTATGAAAATGGGAAAGTGAATTTCCGCTACCTGGATCATCTGACGCGGCAGCTTGCTGACCTCAAGAACCGCGGTTTTGAGGTGGTACTCGTCACTTCGGGGGCGATCGGTGTGGGACTGCCCATGCTGGGATTTCATACGAAGCCGGATTTCCTGCCCTACAAACAGGCTGCGGCGGCCGTGGGGCAGGGCGCGCTCATGAATACCTATGAGCATCTCTTCCATGAATACGGGCAGACCGTTGGACAGCTCCTTTTCACGAAGGGCGATGCGGTGAATTCGAAGCGCTATCTCTACATGAGAGGTACCATTCATGCACTCCTTGAACTTGGCGCGATCCCGATCGTGAATGAAAATGATGCGGTATCCGCAGATGAGATCAAGATCGGCGACAATGACACGCTGTCTGCCATCGTCGCAAGTGTGGCCGAAGCCGACCTTTTGATTATTCTTTCCGACATTCAGGGCCTGTATACGAAGGATCCGAAGAGTCATCCGGATGCAGAGCTGATCCATGAAGTCCCCGCCTTCTCCCGCGAGCTTTTTACCATTGCCGGCGGCGCGGGTACAGCACGCGGTACGGGCGGCATGTATACGAAGATCCAGGCAGCGGAGATCTGCGTGCATTCTGGCATTGATATGATCATTGCGAAAAGCGATGAGAAAGAAGTCCTGTTGCGCATCATGGATGGGGAGGAGATCGGGACACTCTTCCGCGGTGAAAATGTGCATCCGCAGCTGAAAAAGCGGGATATCATCATCGGTACGGCGGTCAAAGGCAAGATCTTCGTCGATGAGGGATGCAGAAAGGCGCTCCTTGAGAAGGGCTCTTCACTCCTTCCTGTTGGTATCATCGATGTGGAAGGCGATTTCAGTGATGGGGATACGGTGGCCGTGTACTTTGAGGATCAGGAACTGGCCCGCGGCATTTCCCACTACAGCAGTGAAGATGTACAGAAGATCATGGGACATCGCACCGAAGGGCTTTCCGAGGCTCTCGGCATGGCAGCACCCTATGATACGGTCATCCACAGAGACAATCTCTTGGTGATGAGATAAAGGGTTCCACCGGTCTTATGGAGCGGTGTACCAGGGAAACACTGATTCAATCGTTATTCGATTTTACTCTTGTATTTTCATGCGATGCAAGGAATATTCCGACGCGAATAGCGAACTATTTAAGGAGGAGTATGACGAAGCATTGTATGAAAATACATGTGAAATCGAATTCTGTGATCGAATCAGCGTTTCCCTAGGGAGTTATGCGATTTCTGCTGGCAGACAAAATGAAATTTTCAGAAAAATTATACTGGATGGCGTACTACTATACCCGCCATCCGAAGGGGAGATTTGAACTGTCCCATATCCTGCAGCTTTTGGCTTTTTGGGCAGTCTGTATTTTAGTGTGCGAAATGGTGCTGTATCTATGGCTGAACGGATAGGTATTTTTGGCGGCTCTTTTAATCCCATTCATGTAGGACATTTGGTGATCGCAGAAGCGGCATGGCAGGAATTTTCGCTGCGCAAAGTCCTTTTCATTCCTTCCGGTGATACACCGAATAAGGATATGCACCACATTGACAAGAATATCCGCTATGCGATGGTGGAAAAGGCTATCGAAGGGAATTGGCATTTTATGATCTCACCCATTGAGCGTGACCGCCAAGGCCCTTCCTATACGGTGGATACCATCCGTATCCTCCAGCGCGAGTTTGGCGATGATTATGAATTCTACTTCATCTGCGGCACCGATGCCGTGGCGGATCTGCCGACGTGGAAATACAACAGGGAGCTTCTTTCTGCCTGTCATTTCATCTGCGCGAGCCGCCCGGGGAATGAAAATGAGATACAGAAGTCCATCGATTACTTTGGGGAACTGGGGAGGAAAAAGATCCATTTCCTAAAGACCCCGGAGCTGGCGATCTCCTCTACGATCCTCCGAGAGTGGATCGCAGAGAAGAGATCCGTGCGCTACCTGATCCCGGATGCGGTGATCGATATGATCCGTAGCAATAAATTGTATGAATGAGGCGCGGGAAACACCACCACCTACTGAGGCTGTTATGAAACTGGAAAAAATAGAAAAAGAACTGGAAAAGACATTGTCGCCGAAGCGGTTCCGTCATTCGGCGGGAGTCGCAGAGATGGCCCGTCATTTGGCGCATCTGTATGGGGCATCGGAAGAAAAGGCATACCTTGCCGGCTGGATCCATGACTGCGCGAAGGAGATGACACTCTCCGAAATGCAGCATGTCGTGAAGAAAGCACATCTGACATTTGATGATGCAAAGCATATGCTTGGGAGCCGTGCGTTGCTGCATGGCCCGGCAGGGAGCGTCCTTGCCAAAACGATATTTGGCATCGATGATGAAGAGATCCGGGGAGCGATCTATTATCATACGACGGGGCGCGTCGGCATGACGCTTCTCGAAAAGATCGTATTCCTCGCAGACTATATCGAGCCAAACCGCGATTTTCCCGGCGTCGAAGACCTGCGGCTCCTCGCAGAGAAAGACTTGGACGAAGCCGTACTTGCGGCGTATGATTCTACGATTTCCCATCTCATTGATCAGGAAGCGTACATTTATGGCCTCACTTTCTTAGGCCGCAATGATATGGTGGAAAAGCGGGAGAAGACCGGTCGGTAGTCGGAGCCCCTTCTGCTCGAAAGAGAAACGCCTCTTGCGGTGTGAGGGCAGTGAAAGTCCATATTCTTCTTTTTACAGCGCTGCTTCTTTGGGCAGCAAGGCTTTCTGTGGAGATGATACATGAAGGAGGTTTTACCTCGAAGGTATGATGAAAACGAAAAAAGGAAAGACAAGGATTAAGCTAAAAAAGCTTCTTCTTTTCCTGCTGATGGTGGTTTTGGCGATCGCGCTGCTCGTCTTGGGCACAGAAAAAATCGTGCACTTTGCTACGGGGCGCATGCATGCCGATGAAGCAAAGCCGACCTACTACCTCTTCATCGGAGAGGATGAGACGGCAGGAAGCGAGGCGGATGCCATGCTGCTTCTGGCGGATAATGATAAGAAAAAAGAAATGACCTTCATTTCTATTCCGCCGAATACCAAGGTCGTCCGTCAGGAAAAGACAAATCTTCTTTTGAAGGATACGTTCAAAGAAGGCGGCGCAGAGGAAACAAAGTCAGCGGTGGAGAATCTGCTCCACATCCGCATCGACAAGTATGCGGTCGTGAACTATGCTGATTTTCGGGAGAATGTGTCGAAAGCCGGGCTCATTTCTCTCTATGTAGAAAAATATATGGAGCATCTCGATCGGGATGGATCCTTTGATATTGGACTGAATCAGGGCTACCAGCCGCTTGACAGCGAGCAGGCACTCGGCTATGTCCGCTACGTGGATAAGGAGGATGGAGAGATCGGCCGTATCCAGCGACAGGAACGATTCCTCAAGATCCTTCTTTCGCATCTTCAAAGCCGCATGGCACTGCGGAACTGGCTGACCGTCCGCTACGGCTTCCGTGCGGTCGAGAGCGATATTACGCCGTCTGAGGCGGCCTCTTTGGCCTATCGGCTGACCGGCTATCCGCCGGAAGGATGCAAATTCATTATTTTCCCGGGTGAAATGCAGACCATCGGGAAAGTCAGAACTTGGGTGGTGAATCCGGTGGAAGCACAGAAGGTGCTTTCTCTGACGATGGAATAGACGGGGCGCACCCAGGCATCACCTATTAGAATAAAAAAGGAGCATATGTATGGAAAACAATCTTCAGACCATTTGTGAAGCATTATCGAATAAGAAAAGCGTACTCATTAAAGTACTGAATGTCCGTGATCTCACTTCGATCGCAGATTATTTCGTCCTCTGCTCGACCAGAAATCAGAAGCAGTCTCAGGCTGCGGCGGATGAAGTGGAAGAAAAGATGGCAGAACTCGGCGTGAAAGCGACCCGAAAAGAGGGCTACCGCGAAGGGGACTGGATTCTTCTCGACTTCGGCGATGTGATCGTTCACATTTTCACCGATGAAGAAAGACGCCATTATGATTTCGATACCCTCTGGAAAGAAGCGCCGGCAGAAGAATACCACGACGAGGGAGAAACGGAGAAATAAATGGAAGAGACCAGGATTCCTGCCAAACAGGAAAGTATATATAAGGAAAACTCCATCGCAGAGCTCCCGGTCGTCCGTGTCTCCGGCTTTGGTGCCTTTTTGGACGGAGGTACAGGAAATTCGAAGGATGATATCCTCCTTCACAAAGGACAGCAGACCCACGAGGTGAAGGAAGGGGAGAGGGTCAAGGTCTTCCTTTACCACGACCCGCATCACCGTCTGACGGCCAGTATGCGTCTGCCGCAGATCGCCATCGGCGGCATCGGCTATGCGCCGGTACTTTTGACGACCCGTTTCGGCGCATTCGTCGACGTAGGGACGGAGCGAGGCATTTTCCTGCCCTTCTCTCAGATGATAGAGAATGTCACCGAAGGACAGCAGATCTGGGTCAAGCTTTACGAAGACAAGACCGGCCGTCTCGCTGTCACCATGCATGTCGATGAAGAAATGCGTGCCATCGCTCTGCCTTTCAAGGAGGCAAAGCTCGGGGACACGGTGACTGGCACCGTGTATAATGAAACCGGAGAGGGCCTTTTCCTTGTGACAAGAGACCGCCACCTCGCGTTCATTCACAAGACAGAGCTTGCAAGATCCGTGCGCCTTGGGGAAGAGGTGACGGGACGTATTTCTTATATCCGAAGTGACGGTCGTGTGAATCTCGCGCTCCGCCCGCAGAAGGAAAAAGCGATGGAAGGGGATATGGCTCTTCTCATCAGCTGCATGGAGCGCCATGGCGGTCTCCTTCCGCTTACCGACAAAAGCGATGCCGATCTCATTAAGAGTACCCTTGGCATCAGCAAGTCCGCTTTCAAAAGAGCGGTAGGCCATCTTTTGAAGGAACGGAAGATCACCATCACGGAAGGAAAGATCCGCTTGAAAGAGTAGCGAGACGTTTTACTCCGCGCCTTTGGTGAATGCATGAAAATGAAAATGCGCCGATGAGCATATGGCTCATCGGCGCGTTTTTCATTTTGAGTAGTTAGGGATTAGGATTCTCGAGTAACTCGTGACTGGTAGACATCAGACTCTCTCGTATCGTCATTTCGAGCGGAGCGAGAAATCTGTTTCGTTCGCGGTCAAACGGACGATGATAGGAAGGCCGAAACGGGAAATCTGGGATCAAGCCCCCTCATATATTCGCGGCGAAGCCGCCACCCTAATCCCTAATCCCTAATCCCTGTTCACCAGTCACCACTATTCATCCTTTATTTCCGTTGGAATGGCTGCGATCGTCTTCTGATGTGTATAATTCACAAGGCCTGGTGGACCATTCGGGATCTTCTTGACGTAGCGGATGAGTGTGTAGTCCACATCCACCTTGCCGGAGTCTTTTCCCTTGCTGTTCCATGCGGCCAGGGCAGCGGCTTTTTCGATGGTTGCGAGGGGGACGGTCAAGCCTTCTGTCTCGATCACGACGTGCGAGCCGGGGATCTGCCGCGCGTGCAGCCACAGATCCGTCTTGGCGGCTTTTTTGAGCGTGAGGAATTCATTCTGGGTATTGTTCTTCCCCATGAGGACGCGGAAGCCGTCGATGGTGAGTGTGGTCAGGAGGGGTTCATTTTTACGCTTGCGGTTCACCGGTTTCTGTTTCCGCCCACCGATGCGCTCGATGCCAGTATCTTTCAGCTCTTCCTTCAAAGCATCCAGATCCTTTTTGGTTTTGACCTCCGTCGCAAAATACAGCACATCTTCCAAGTAGCCGATCTTTTCATGACATTCGTCCAGCTTTTCACGTCCGATCGTAAGGCGCGTTTTCATTTTATTGTATTTTTTGAAATAGAGCTGGCTGTTTGCGGTGACAGAAAGAAGCGGATCGACAGGGATCGTTTCTTTCGTAGGGGGATCATTGAAAAGGTTCAAGACGGTGAGTGCTTTTCTTCCATTGATCTTTTCATAGGCGTAGATCGCGAGCAGATTGCCCCAGAGCTTGTATTGCTCCGTCTTGGAGGTCTCCTTCATTTCCCCTTCGATCTTCTGGATCTTTCGTTCTTCCCTTTTGATGAGGGTGTGGATCTTCTTCTGGTAGTCAGAGAGCTGTGCGGCCATGGTACCGCCGGAAGATTCGGCTTCCCTTTCGAGCCACGGGATGATGGGGCTGCATTCGATCTCCTCACCGAGGAAGGGCAGGGCGATCGGACTGACCATCGGCTTCCCCTTGGCATTCTGATAGATGTGAAGGGCATCCGAGGCCATGATATCCTCTTTGAGGAGAAGGATGGCAGAGAGCAGGGAGTCCTCCTCGGCCTCTGTCAGGGAGGCGAGGGGGGATGTCATCAAGACCTTGCTACGATGTCCCAGCTCATCGACGAGGAAACGGGAGAAGCCGTTGAAGGTATGGAAGAGCCATTCTTCGATCGTACTCTCTGTTTCCTTACCGTAGTCGAGTATATTTTTCAGTTCCTCTTTGGAGAACTGCATGAAATTCATACGCGCACTGTTTGTCGGAAGATGGTATACTTCCCCGGGGACGAGCAGGCGGTCGCCCTTCCTGCCGCGAAGACAGGCATCGATGATCGTATCCCCTTCCGTCAGGACAAGATTCGGTGAGGAGGGGAGAAGCTCGGCCCAGAGCGTTTTGGTGACGATCTCTCCGGCGGCCTCGATGCGGTCGAAGGAAAAGGCCAGGATGCGGTCCATGTCGATCTGCCGTACTTCCGAGAGACGGCTTCCTTCCAGATGCTTGCGCAGTGTCATGCAGAAGGTCTGTGACGGGGTATACTGATTTTGCACCTTGCTCTTCGATGTGAGGTATACGACGGGCGGTGTGTGGGTATTCGCGATCATGTGGACAGGCTTTGCGTTCGGGCAGAACAGCTCGATGTCCATGATGCGGTTGTCGATCTGATGGATCTGTCGCACCTGTGCAGGGATGAGGAGCTTTTGTAGCTCTTTGACGAAAAGATATAAAGAGGCACTGTCGATTTGCATGGGAGACTCCTTTTGAGGGAAAAGATTATGGGGGATATGGTTCGGGGTTCAGGGTTAGCCCACGGGGCGTACCGTCCCTTGATTGCGTACGAAAGAGGGGTAGTGGGTTCTACAGGTTCAGCGGGTTCAGAGGGGGCAGCGGGGGTGGTGCGGCGCATTTCGTCATCCTGAGCGGAGAAAAACGTCGTATGTTAAAAATGGCTTATCTGAAAATATGAGAACTGAGTCGAAGGATCTAAGCGCCGCGGAGATTTGGAACTAATGGTTTTCTCATATCGTAAACCTAATCCCTAGCTACCAGTCACTAGTCACTTCTACTCCCTATTCCCTGCTTAATCGCAAAGCCTATGAAATACTTCTATAAGTATATCACGAAAGTGAAAGCGTGCGGGAAATATGGTAAAATAACAATGATAGTTAGATATTTGATCCGTGTTTCTCTAGACTGTCATATAGAAAGGATGAAATCACTATGCACTTTACCAAATGGCATGGCTGCGGCAATGATTATGTATTTGTGAATGGCTTTGAAGAAAATTTCGATGAGGTATACGGCAAGATCGTCGCCATCAGTGATCGACACTTCGGCGTAGGCTCTGACGGCGTGATCTTCCTCCTGCCTTCGGACAAGGCAGATATTCGTATGCGTATGTTCAACAATGATGCTTCGGAAGGCGAGATGTGCGGGAATGGCATCCGCTGTCTGGCGCGCTGGGCGTATGAGCTGGGACTGGTGAAAACGAAGCGCTTCTCCGTCGAAACGGGGGCAGGCATCCTTTATCCGGAGATACTCGAAGATGGGAATGTTCGTGTCGATATGGGAAGGCCGCATCTTCTGGCGGATGAGATCCCGGTCACGGGCTATGGCAAAGGACCTGTCATCGCACAGCCGCTCACCAATGAAGCGAATGGCAAGACCTATACCGTCACCTGTGTTTCCATGGGAAATCCGCACTGTGTCATCTTCGTGGATGATATCAAAGACGTCGATCTCACCGGGGAAGGCCCGCATCTGGAGGTGGATGCCCATTTTCCGAAAAAAACGAATACGGAATTTGTAGAGCAGCTGGGCGAGCACCATTTCCGTATGCGTGTGTGGGAAAGAGGCACAGGGATCACCATGGCCTGCGGCACCGGCACCTGTGCGACTGTCGTCGCAGCGATCCTGAATGGCCGTACCAAAGACTATGCTGACGTCGATCTCGACGGCGGCGTGCTCCATATCGAGTGGGACGGAAAGCCGGACAGCCACGTCTTCATGACCGGGCCGGCAGTCAAAGTCTTTGAAGGAGATTATTTCGGATAAGAAGGATGCGTGACCACGCATCCGATGTAAGGGAAACGCTGATTCCATCGCAGGATCCGTGTTTCCTTTACTATTTTATAAGGAGAACTATGATGAACAGCATGACTGGTTTTGGCCGAGGAATCGGCGAAAGCGAGATCGGCAGCGTGACCGCAGAGATCAAAGCGGTGAACAGCCGATTTTTAGAGATCAATATCAGAAGTGACCATTTTTCCGGTAGTCTGGAAGAGATCGCCCGCGAGGCGGCGAAGAAAACACTTTCGCGCGGAAAGCTGAATATTTTTCTGTCTTTTACACCGACGGCTTCGGCGAAAGCGACGCGCGTCGAGGTGGATGAAGGTCTGCTCTCTGCCTACCTTTCTGCGTTAGACGATATCAGCGGAAGAAAAGGCGTGAAGAAGGGGAAGGTGCATGTATCTGACCTGCTCTCTTTGCCGGAACCGTTTCTCACGATCAGAAAAGAGGCTGCGACTGAGGAAGAGATGGCACCGCTGGTGAAAGCAGCGATGGAGGGGGCGCTTGTCTCGCTCATCGAAATGCGCCAGCGTGAGGGTCATAACCTGAAAGTCGACCTGAAGCAGCGTCTGGCATTCCTTCGGGAAAAGCTCGCCTTCCTGCTCTCCCGGCAGGATCTCGCCGCCAAAGCCTATGAAGAACGCCTGCGCCAGCGCATGGAGAAGATCCTGGAACAGATGAACTTCGAGGTCGATGAAGGCCGTATTCTGGAAGAGGTTGCTCTTTTCTCCGAAAAAACGGACTACACAGAAGAGGTCGTCCGTTTTGCAAGCCATTTGGATCAGTTCGATGCCATGCTCGAGAGCGAAGAACCCATCGGACGCAAGCTCGACTTCCTTCTCCAGGAGATCAATCGGGAAGCAAATACCACCGCTTCCAAGGCGAGCGATGCGGAAGTCATCGATACCGTCATCCAGATAAAGACCGAGCTCGAGAAGATCCGCGAGCAGGTACAAAATATTGAATGATCGGTGGGCAGGGATCAGGAAAGCATCAAAAAAGCAGCGAACGGATCGCTGCTTTTTTTGATGCCTCTTATCTGTTATTCACCATTTCCGGATTCATATCATGATGCAGGAGACGGAAGCGGGCAAAGTCTTTCCATTCGGTATCCGGTGTGCCGTAGTTGCAGTACGGGTCGATGGAGAGCCCGCCGCGGGGGAGAAATTTGCCCCATACTTCGATATAGCGGGGATGGAGAAGCTCGATGAGATCACTCATGATGATATTCACGCAGTCCTCGTGGAAATCGCCGTGATTGCGGAAGCTGAAAAGATAGAGCTTCAGGGACTTGCTTTCCACCATGTACTGATCGGGAATGTAGGAGATATAAATGGTCGCAAAGTCCGGCTGTCCTGTCTTCGGGCAGAGGCTGGTGAATTCCGGGCAGTTGAACTTGATGAAATAGTCACGATCTGCGTGCTTATTGGGGATGCGTTCCAAAAGCGAAGGATCGTAATCATAGGTATACTTGGTATTCTGGCTTCCCAGCTGCTTGAGCTGATCCAAGCCTTCGCGTGTTTCTGTCATAGGTGAAGTCCTTTACTATAAAAAATAAGGGGAATGCGTACAGTATGCTGCCAGATTCAGAGGGTTAGCCCGTGGGGCGTTTCGTCCCTTGATCGTGTATGAAAGCTCTGCATGGATGAGAAATGAAAAATGCTGGTAGCGGCTTTGCCGCCTTGTATGAATGGCCTTCCCCTCGAGGGGAAGGTGCCCCGAAGGGGCGGATAGGGCAGAGGCGGTATGAAAGAGAGTGAGAAAATGCGTTTTAAGCAAGCGATTTACGGCAGCAGGCGAGTTAAGAAAACGCTGATTTTTTTAACGGAGATGCCCGAAGGTGGTATTCAAGTCACCAGTCACTCGGCACCCCTGATCCCTAGCCACGAATCCCCAGCTACTCATCTGAAATCTGATGTCTATCAGTCTTTTTGCCTCTTGGTCTTTCTTACATCTCACAGCTTTTGTGCTGCTTCGACGAGCTCATTCCTGTGGCTGCTTCCGGGGAACCACTGGATGCGGAAGGGAAGATGGAATGTTTTTTCAAAGTCTTTGACCAAAGACGCTGTCGCGTGAGCAGGGACATCGAAATTTTCCCGATCCGTATAGACGCGAAGATCCATTGCAGCCTTGTAGGAGGTACAGATGACACGGGTGATGCAGTGCTCCTGACTTTCATCGAGGCCTTCCGCCATGGCAAGGAAGAGGGAGAGGATGCGGACCTGACGCATCTGAGCAGCCGTCAGGATATGTGCCTGCCCATTCGCTTTGAGGTACTTTCCGGAGTATCCATGGTGAAAAGCGCAGATCAGAGCGCACATCACTTGTTCACTGTGTGTCCAGCCGAAGATATGCGCATTCGCTGTCATGTAACAGCTGTGGCGGGCGTGGCTGTAGTAATTGATCAGATTTCCTATGTCATGCAGGCGGGCTGCTGCGGAGAGAATATCACGCATGCGCGGGGCGAGCTTATGGACCTTCTGCCACTGATCAAACATGGCGAGTGCGGTCGCGGTGACATACTTGGTGTGGAAATCATAGGTGATCGGAAGGGTATCGAGATAATTCTGCACCGAGCAGCGGAGCATGTCGTGCTGCTTGTCTCCGTTTTTGTCGTAGATGGGATCATAGTAGTGGAAGAATAGCCCTTCACGCAGGCCGCAGCCGGAGATCGTGAGATACGACGCCTTCGCTTTCCGCAGGATCTCCTGAATGACGAGCGCACCTGCGATGATGATGTCGGCGCGCTCGGAAGAGAGCCCGCTGATCTTCTGCCGCTCCTCATAGGATTTCCCCGTGATCATGCGGACTTCTTCGAAGACATCCTCGACGGTGAAGCGATAGTTGTGGAGCTTCGGCAGCGGATAATTCACTGCGCGTTGGTGGATCTTGGCGAGATTTCGGACAGTACCGCCGATGCCGATGACCGGCAGAGGCTCGCTGGGAAACCACTCGACTTTGGAAAGCACATTCTGGATGAAGCGCTGTATGGTCTCGATCTTATCCTGATTCACCTCGCGGGAGGATTGAAACATCTCCGTCAGCGTCACCGCACCGATCGGGATGCTGATAGAATGGATGCGTTTTTTGTTTTTGACGAGGGAGATCTCTACGCTTGCCCCGCCCAGATCGAAGAGGAGGAAATCCTTCTGATCGATGGTATGGCTGACACCGGAAAAGCCAAGCGCAGCCTCGGCCTTGCCACTGATGATCGTCATGGGGATGCCGGTCGACATGCGGACGCGCTTCAAGAAAGAAGCCCCGTTGATGGCATTTCTGACGGCTGCTGTCGCGACAGCGAGTACCTTTTTGATCTTTTGCACTTCGATGATATGGGAGTAGACTGCAAGACAGCTTAAGGCCCGCTGCTGCGCTTCCTCTGTCAGAAGGCGAGAGGTGAGCGTCATCCCCTCCGCCAGGCGGATAGATTTCTTTTCCTGATAGATCAATTTATAAGCGCCATGCTCTCCGATCTGCATGATGATGAAGCGGATGGAGTTCGAGCCTAAGTCAATGATCGCGATGCGTTCCATGGAGTCTCCTTAAAAAATAAGAAATGGAAAAGCCGGAGGACGGATGCTTCCTCTTTTTTAAGTCATTTCTCTCTATGATTTTACTGCGGTTCTTTTCTATTCTACAACATTCGCGAAATGCTGAAAAGGGGCGCGATGGTCGCGAATTTCCGCTTATTGTGATATACTTTTGTAGAAAAGTGCTTCCATGATTGTTGATAGAAGGAGGATTATATGAATTCCGTCACACCCATTTGGCCCGCTGTCTTTTTAGGCATGTATCTGTTTCTGGAATTGCTGGACTGGGGGCTGTCACTCGCGGCCCCCTTTGTAGCAAGGAATCAGGAGGAGAACAAAGCGGTGCTCTCTCTTTTAAAACCGGGTATCGATCTCAATGAAGCCTGGCTGATCTTTGGCCTGTCGCTCGTCGCATCGGCGATGCCTGCGGCTGCGGGAGATACGATGCATGACTCCGTCATGGCGGTGCTTTCCGTGGCCGTCGTGGGCGGCGCGCTTCGCATCCTTGCGGCTTTCTTCAAAAATGTGTTCGGAAGTGCGCTGATCATGAAAGGGATGAGTCTTTATTCCGCTCTTGCTCTGTTTGTGATCGGTCTTTCCGGCGGCTCTATGGTGACAGGCGGAGATCTGATGTCCGGGGTGGGGATCGTGATCTCACTCTGGCTCATTCTGGCCGCTTTCGAGCTCGCTGCTCTCTATGGCGCGGTAAAGATCATGAACCCGCTCGGCGAGCGCTGCCGTGCGGCCTTCCTGGTATCGAGCATCCTCCAGCTGCTCTTCTTCCTCGGCATGGTATTCCTGCTGAAAGGGGACATCGCAGACGGTCCGCTTTCCGGTCTCTTCTGGATCGGTCTTGCCGTATCGTCCGTTTTGAGTATCGCTGCCTTCGTTCTCGCCCGCATGCGCCGCAAGGTGATCGCTCTGGCTGCACTGTATATTGCGACATTCTTCTCCGTCAGTCTGTATGCGGCCGGGCTTTCGTCCAAACTGCAGGGCGCATCGACGCCGGATTCCATGGTCATGGCGGTCATCACCGGATGGACTATCGCTGTTCTCCTGTGGCGTCTCTATCGGAAGAGAGTGGCCTATGAGTGGAAGGATCATATCTAAAGAAAACGCGGATCAGCATATGGCCTTTGACGGTTATCCGTCAAAGGTCCCCGCAGAAACGAGGTGAATCACATGGGTGAATTATATAAGACACAGCATACCATCGATGAAATGCTTGACCGCATGGGCGTGAAGATCGTCCTTGACTCGGAGCATCTTTCTGAAGAAGATCGATTTGAAGCGGAAAAGCAGGGGGCTTCCGTCGTACTGAAAAAAGTATCCGATAAAGGGAAAGCGAAAGAGTAACTGGCTTACCTGCTTTTCAGGCCATAAAAAAGAGGAGATCCGGAATGGATCTCCTTTTTTTGCTTGCTCTCAATGACCGATCACATCCAGAATGGCCAGGATGAGCGTGCCGGGGACACCGAAAATAGCGACCACGATGCCATGCATCGTATTCCATACCATGTGGGTGATGCCGAGCGTATTCAAAAGCCAGAAGAGTACACCGCCCATGATGATATTTCCGATGATTTTTTTTACAAATTTGGCAAAGAGCAGGAATGCCACGACGACCATGAGGACGCTGGCAATGCCGTACCCGCCAAGTCCGCCTAAAGATTCAAGCATATGCGTCTCCTATAAAAATGCCGGGGAGCAGGGGATCTTCTGATGAAGTGCAGAAAAATGCTTGCGGGATCGAACTCTGCGATCGCCTGAGCGCTTCCTGACAGGTTCTTCAGGAGCAGCGGATACCCGCCCACCTTTGACAAGCCGCTTAGACTTCTTTTCTGTTTTCCACCGCGCCGGCAAGGGTCATGCTGTCAGCGAAGCCAATATCACCGCCGACAGGGATACCGCGGCCGATGCGGGTGACCTTGATGCCGGACGGTTTGATGAGACGGGTGAGATAGAAAGCCGTGGCTTCGCCTTCCGTATCGGGGTCCGTTGCAAGGATGACTTCCTTCACCGTCTCATCCTTCAAGCGTTCCAGAAGCTCTTTGATCTTGAGATCTTCCGGGCCGATACCATCCAGCGGGGAGAGTGCGCCATGCAGTACGTGATACAGACCATGATACTCATGGCTTTGCTCGAGTGCCATGACATCCTGCGGCTGTTCGACGACAAGGATGACCGAATGGTCACGGCGCGCATCGCTGCAAATATCGCAGGGATCGCTCGTGGAAAGATTGCAGCACACCGAGCAATAGCAGATCTTGCTCCTGGCTTCTTCGATGACATGAAGAAAATCGCGGACCTCGCTTTCCGGACGCTCCATCATGAAGTAGGCCAGACGGCGAGCGCTCTTGACGCCGATGCCAGGAAGTTTTCTGAATTGCTCAGCGACCAGCTCAAGCTCCTGATTCATTAGAACATGCCGCCAGGAAGCCCCAGGCCGCCTGTCACTTCGCTCATGCCCTTCTGAACCATTTCGTCTGCCTTCTTGCTGGCTTCGTTGAAAGCGGTGGTGATGAGGTCTTCGAGCATTTCCGGATCTTCCGGGTCGATCGCATCTTTTGCGATCTTCAGGGAAACGACCTGTTTGTCTCCATTCAGAGTGAGGGCAATAGCACCGCCGCCGACGGAGACGTCGACGGTCTGCTGCTTCAGCTCTTCCTGCTTTTTCTGCAGGTCTTCCTGCATCTTACGTGCTTTTTTCAGCATATTCTGCATCTGGGCTTTATTTCCGAACATAATGAGATCCTCCTTTAGGAATCTTTTGAATAAAATATGGACTGCTTCTTGAAATAGACAAGAACATGGCAGGGGGCGCGGGTTTGCCGATAGCTCTCTTACCGCTTAGAACTATTCCGTAACCTTTTCATATATATCACAGTCAGGCAGGATTTTCAAGGCTTCTTTAAAAGACGGGTCATCCCGATCAGGAGCTTTGATATCCTTTTCCGTTACCAGCTGGTAGCCATCTCGCAAAACCGCCTTCCTTCCGGGGACTGCCTCTCTTGCGGGGGATGCAGGTGTATCCTCTTCCCTTATCTGCTTGGCTGCGGACAGCTGTGCGAGGGCATCCGCCTCTTCCGTGCTTCCTTTTAAGACGACATGAAGCTCGACGGAAGAGCCGATGATTTTTTGAAAAGCCTCGGCAGCCATCTTCTGGTACGATTTGTTGTTTCCGGCGGATACCAGCCACTGCTGCGGAGAAGAAATGACGGCGCGCTGCGGCGTGAGATAGAGGAGTACGCCTTTCTGATAACAGGTCAGCATATCGATGCGGCAAATGTCGTGGAAATAACCGAGCACCTTCTGCCAAATAGCAGGATAGGTCGCAGGGTCAAGCAGAGTGGCATTGGCGTTATTCTCTGCTTTTGGCACCGCTTTGGCCGGCAAGGTTTCCGCAGGTTGAGACGGCGCGGGAGGCGGTGGCTCTTTTCTCCCTGCCGGCTTTGGCTTAGGAGAAGGCGCAAAGGTGGGCTCTTCCGTAGGAAGCGGCTGAGGCTCCGGTAAAGGCGGGGGCGGCGGCATCACAGATGCCGGCTCGCTCTTCACCGCAGATACCGCGATCGGGGTGGGCGGCTCGAAAGAGGGAGCCGCAGTAGGCGTCTGCCCGAAGGCGCTTCCTTTTTTCAAGGCATTAATCTCTTTTTCCAGCGCGCTGATCCGTTCTGCCAGACTGTCTATGGCAGCGGAGCCCTTCAGACGGCAGAGATGAAGAAGCCCCATCTCCGCGCTCATGCGAGGCGACGAGCTTCTTCGCGTCTCGGTCAGTGACTGGTGGAGATAGTCGAAAAGACTGTCCAGATAGGCTTCGGAGATCTTGGCAGCATCATCCCTCAAAAGGCCGATATTTTTTCCATAGGCAGAAAGCTCCGGCGCATTTGGCTCAATGCGGCAGATCATCAGATTTCTGAAATGCTCCAAAAGGTCACGGAGAATGGCTGCCGGCTCTTTGCCGCTTTGCAGAATGCGGTAGAAGAGGGTCAGTGTTTCACCACTTTCTCCGTTAAAAATATGATGAGACAATGTAATGATCTGGTCTTTTCCTGTCAATCCAAGAAGGTCATAGACTTCTGCAGCGTCGAGCGTCGCTGCTTCGGTTGCAGACGAGCACTGGTCAAGGAGGGAGAGTGCATCTCTGAGACCGCCATCAGCGCGGACAGCGATGAGATCAGCGGCATCTTCTGTGAGCGGCATGCCGCTTTCTTTGGCGATATAGAGAAGGTGCTGCTTGATATCTTCCACAGAAATGCGGTGAAATTCGTAGCGCTGGCAGCGGGAGAGAATGGTGAGCGGGATTTTTTCCGGCTCGGTGGTTGCCAGTATGAAAAGCACGTGGCTCGGCGGTTCTTCCAATGTTTTCAGGAGAGCATTGAAGGCTTCCTTTGTCAGCATGTGTACTTCATCGATGATGTACACTTTCTTGCGGCAGGCGGCGGGAAGCGTCCTGACAGACTCCTTCAGCGCACGGATCTCCTCGATGCCCCTGTTCGATGCGGCATCGATCTCATAGACATCGAGACTTGCGCCCGCATTGATTTCCCGGCAGATCTCGCAGCTGTTGCAGGGATTGCCTTCTTCCAGATGTTCACAATTCACGGCTTTTGCGAGAATTTTTGCCATACTGGTCTTTCCCGTACCGCGCGGACCGGAGAAGAGATAGGCGTGCGCCAGCCGATCCTGCTCGATGGCACGCCGGAGCGGGATGGAAATATGCTTCTGCCCGACCACTTCACTGAAAGTGCGGGGACGCCATTTTCTATAAAGTGCGAGATAGGCCATAAGAACGGATGCCTCCTCATAGTAAAGAGAAAAAATAAAAGGGAAAAGATGCCGGGATGAACGAGGCAGTCGGTGCAATAAAAAAGACTTATGCAAGCGTGATTTATGACAGCCTCCAGGATGCACCGTGGCACATGGAAAGAGCCACTTATTGCTGCTTCCTCTCGGACCTGACAAGATTCATGGGATCCCATTGCACGGGACCCGGAGACTGCCATAAATCACGACTGCATAAGTCGATAGGGCTATTATACTATATGAAGATCGTTTTGTAAATGTGAATTTAAGAAAACGCTGATTGGGCCGCACCGCGGCACTTCTTTTTATTTCGTTTCTGCGCCTTCTGCCGGACTCGGGTAGAAATAAACGATGCGATCCGGGGTGAAGACATTGCTGGCGAGCTTTTTGGCAAGGATCGGAGTCATCGCTTCTTCGAATGCAACGACTTCGATCGGCTTCAGTACCGTATCTTCGACAAGGACGAAAATCATCGGATCGACGACTGGTGCATTTTCCGGGACCTCTTCGCGATCGAGCGGAATGCTGAAGATCAGACGTACTGTCGCTACATACGAGTCTCTGTAATCAAAAATCGTGCCTCTGAAGTTGTTTTCCCAAAGGGTACGCATCATTTCGATGCGATAAGGATCCTGCTTTTCTAAATCTTCCATGATTGACCTCCTGGTGTGTTTTCTTGAAACATTCTGTATCGGTTCTCATTGTACCCCATGAGGAATGAGGAAAGCAAGAGGGGCGGGATGTGGCTGTCAGGGGAGGAGAGGCAGACAGCGGATCCGATCTCCCTTTGTGATGGACTGCGGTATGTCAAACATTGATCGCATGAGAGATGAACAGTTAAAAAATGAAAAAGATGAGGCAGAAGGCTCGTCTTTTTTCTATCGTCAGACCCGCTCACGTAATTGGCTATCTAGTCTCAACTATGGTAAAATATAACGGTAAATACCCGTCAAGGGACGAAAAAATGAGGTGATGAGGAAATGAAGAATCAAATTTTTCTGGTTCTGGGCGGTGCACGCAGCGGGAAAAGCGAATTTGCGGAGAAGCTGATGTATCATTCCACAGGGAAAAGGAAGGGATATATCGCCACCAGCCAGATCTTTGATGATGAGATGAAGTATCGTGTGATGCTTCATCGCGAGAGACGGCCGGCTGACTGGAAGACCTTTGAGGTCATGCATGAGGCAGGGCCGATGATGGATGAGATCCTCGCAGGCGCTGATGACATTCTTTTCGACTGTCTGACCATGTATGTGAATAACCTTCTGATGGATCATATGAAGGGGATCACGGTGGAGACATTGGGCGTGGAAGATCTGACGACGCTCCAGAAAGCACTGGAGAAGGATCTGGATCGTATGTTTGATTCGATTTCCAAAGTCACTGATAAAGAGATCATTTTTGTTTCCGATGAGCTAGGCATGGGCATCGTTCCTGCCAATGCCATGAGCCGGGTATACAGGGATCTTGTCGGTCTGGCGAATCAGTATATCGCCAAGCGTGCTGACAAGGTATATCTGTCCGTGGCAGGGATTACCATTGAACTCAAAGAAAGAGGAGTGGAGTTATGATGACAAAGATCGCAAAAAGAGTTATGTTTCAGGGGACTAGTTCTCATGTAGGGAAAAGCATCCTGTGTACCGCATTTTGCCGCATTCTGACGCAGGATGGATATAATACAGCTCCATTCAAAGCGCAGAACATGGCGCTGAATTCCTATGTCACCCGTTCCGGCGGCGAAATTGGACGTTCGACGGTCGCGCAGGCGGAAGCAGCAGGTGCGGATCCGATCGTACAGATGAACCCAGTCCTTTTAAAACCGACGGGCAATTCCTGCTCTCAGGTCATTCTTTTGGGGCAGTCGGTTGGTAACTACAGTGCTTCCGATTACCAGAACAAGTATAGCCAGCAGGCATGGGCGAGTGTGAAGGAAGCCTTGGCCTATATGGAGACGCATTATGATGCGCTGGTCATCGAAGGGGCCGGCAGTCCGGCGGAAGTGAATCTGAAGAAAAATGATATCGTCAATATGCGTATTGCGAAGGAATGCCACGCGCCTGTCTTCCTTATCGCCGACATTGACCGCGGCGGTGCACTTGCTTCGATCGTCGGCACGCTGATGCTGCTCGATGAGGATGAGAGAGCCCTCGTGAAAGGGCTCATCATTAATAAGTTCAGGGGCGATATCACCCTGCTTGAACCGGCGCTGACCTTCCTTAAAGAAAGGACAGGCGTCCCGGTCTTGGGTGTCATCCCCTACCTGGACAAACTGGGTATCGATGATGAGGACTCGGTATCCTTGCAGGATTTGCCGAGCGATCACGTGATGAGAGATATTCACATCGCTGTCATGCAGACTCCGAAGATCTCGAATTTTACCGACTTCGATGCACTGAATCATGAACCGGATGTGAATGTCCGCTTCGTACAGCAGGGGGATATGATCGGACATCCGGACCTCATCATGCTGCCGGGCAGTAAGAATACGACGGAAGACTTGCTGTACCTGAAGCGGCAGGGCTATGCGAAGGAAATCTGCGAGCTGGCAGCAGAGGGCATACCTGTCATCGGGATCTGCGGCGGTTACCAGATGCTCGGGGAAAAAGTCTGCGACCCGCTTCATGTGGAAAGTGAAAATGATGAAGTCGAAGGGCTCGGCCTTCTGCCCTATGAAACTTCGATGCATGGCAAAAAGAATACCTATCAGGTGCTCTTTGACTGCGAGGAGCTTCCTTTCCTCGATATGAAATTCTCCGCCAAAGGCATGCGTGGGTATGAGATCCATATGGGCGAGACGACGCTCACCAAAGAGGCACAGGCTCTCTTCCATATCACACAACGAAGCGAATCGCCGGTCGACCTCATGGACGGATTCATCAATGAAAAACACAATGTTTTCGGGACCTATTGCCATGGCATATTCGATAATGATGAGATCCGCCGTGCCGTCATCAATGCGCTCCGCCGGAGAAAAGGACTCGAAGATCTGCCGATCCAGTTCCGCTACAGAAAGTATAAGGAGTCGGAATTCGATCGTCTGGCGAATACTGTCAGAAAGAACTTCGACATGGACGCCTTCTATAAGATTCTGGAGAATGAATAAGTGAGCGGGCTTCTTACTTCCATCACAGAGGCGGCGATCCCTTTCGCGGCTCTCGTGGTGGATACGGTCTATGGCGATCCGCGCTCGAAGTGGCATCCAGTGGTACTTATCGGAAATCTGATCTCCTTCTACGAGAGCCACCTGTATCCGGAGAAAAAGACGTCCGATGGAAATATGTTTCTTCGCGGGATGCTTACGGTGCTGCTCGTGCTGCTTACCGTAGGTCTTCTGACGGCTTTTCTGATTTACCTTGGACATCTTGGCGGACTGTGGTTCTATGCAGCCATCAGTACCATTGTCCTTTATTTCACGATGACGCCGCGCTCGCTTGCCAGAGACGGTCTGGAAATATACCATCTTCTGAAAGATGATAAGGATCTCGTGACAGCGAGAAAGCGACTGAGCTGGATCGTCGGCCGGGATACAGAGAATCTGGATGAAAGCAATATAGCGCGCGGCACGATCGAGACCATCGCAGAGAATACGACGGATGGGATCATTTCTCCGCTCTTCTATTTTCTGCTTTTCGGTCCGGTAGGAGCGATGGTCTATCGCGCAGGAAATACGATGGACTCTATGCTCGGCTATAAAAATGACCGCTATCTCTTTTTCGGGCGTTTTGCGGCACGCCTCGATGATGTACTGAATTATATCCCGGCGCGTATCACCTTTCTGCTCTTTGTGGCAGCGGCATTCCTTTTGCATTTGGACTGGCGTCATGCCGTGGAGATCTGCCTGCGTGATGCGAAGAAACATCCGAGTCCCAATGGCGGCTATGCGGAAGCGACGGTCGCCGGCGCGATGCATGTGCAGCTCGGCGGGTATAACTACTATGAAGGGAAACCGGAATTCCGTGAATACATGGGGGATGCCGAGACACCCCTGAAGTCGGACCATATCATGACCTCGATCATGATGATGTACGGTGCGACGATTCTTTTCATTGCGCTTGAGACGGTGCTGATTTATATCTTCTGGTGATTTCATGAATGCATTTTTAGTGGGTCTGCAGTTTCTGACCCGTATCCATATTTCCGACCGCACCGTATGGAATGATGAGGAGTTCGGGAAAAGCGTCACTTGGTTTCCTGTGATAGGATGGATCATTGGCGCTTTTATGTGCCTTATCTATTTCTTGATGAAGCCGCTCGGTGTACCGCTCTTGACGGGATTCCTTCTGGTGGTGGGAGAGCTTTTCCTCACCGGGGGGACACTCGCCGATGGGCTGATGGATTCTTCGGACGGCCTGTTTTCCGGCCGCTCAAAGGAGCGTTGTCTGGAGATCATGAAGGACAGCCTTATCGGTTCTTTCGGTATGCTGTCCATTCTGATCTTTGTGCTGGTGGAAACGCTCTCGCTGGGCTCGGCGGATGCGCCGCTCTATCTGGTTCTTATGGCGATGCCGACGTTGGGGCGGCTCAATATGGTGATCTCTATCTGCGAGTATCCCTATGCCCGGCCATACGGCATGGGGAAAGCGTTTGCCGCTTATCGTGAGAAGTATGCACTGGAGAAAGCCTTTGTGCTGGCATTGCTGCCTGCACTCTTTTTCGGATGGACCTACCTTCTGCTGGCGGGGGCTGCCATCGTACTCGGGCTGCAGCTGAACCGCTGGATCGTCAAGAAGATCGGTGGCACGACAGGCGATACATATGGATTTGTCACCGAGCTCACAGAAGCCTTTCTGGCTCTGCTTTTCGTCATTCTTACAAGGGGGCAGGTATGGCATATGTAGTTAGCTCGCCAGGTTCCTGCGGCGAATTCATACAGGGCTATGCAGAGGGGGCTTCCTTCATGGTGACCTGCCCCATCAACCGCTATGCGATGGCTCTGGTGGATGAAAAGGCAGAGGATGCACTTCCCGATAAAGCAGAGGAAGCGCTGAGAAAGACGCTGGCTTACCTTGGCGAGACGGATCGGCCGTCCGTGCGCCTTATCTCCTCGATACCGAAAGGAAAGGGACTTGCTTCGAGCACGGCGGATATCAGTGCCGTTGCAGAGGCCGTTGCACTTTCCTTTAGGCGGAAGCTGTCGATGGAGGAGATCGCTCACATTGCGCTCTCTATAGAGCCAAGCGATGCGACCTTCTTCGAGGGGATCGTGCAATTTGACTACAGGGAAGGAAAAGCGATTCGTTCTCTCGGACTCTCACCTGCGATGGATATTCTCATCTATGACTGCGGGGGAGAGATCGACACAATGTCTTTCAATTCGCGGGAAGATCTTATCGCTCTGCAGAAAAGCAATGAAAAGGATATCGCACATGCTCTTCGTCTCTTCGAGAAAGGCATCGCTGAAAAATCCATTGACCTCATAGGCGAGGCTGCCTCTATCTCTGCATTCTGCAACCAGAAGATCCTGTATAAAAAGCAGCTTGCCGATTTTCATCGGATCGGCCTTTCTCTTGGTGGGAAAGGGGTCATCTGTGCGCACAGCGGGACTGTCCTAGGACTTATTCTGCCGCCGGGCATGGAGGCCTTGCCTCTTCGGGAAAAGCTGGAGGACACTGTCGAAGGCATCACCTTCCTCGATCTTGTGAGCCTCACCAATCGTGGTATGCAGGTAGAAAAAATCTAATTGATACATTATAATGAAAGCACGGACTCGATAGAGTTCGTGCTTTTGTGTATTTAAGAAAACGCAGATGAGATCGGATAACGATGCAATCCGTGCTTTTTAAGAAAAATCCATTGATAAAGGACTCTCACTATGTCTATCAAATCATCCCGCCATGGGGGCGATGTCTTTGGACTCTCCGGAGAGGAGCAGGACAAAGTCTTCGATTTCAGTATCAATATCAATCCGCTTGGCCTGTCTCCCAAGGGAAGAGCCGCACTGCTTGCGCACTGGGAAAAAGAGGCTCTCCGCTATCCGGATGTGGAGTGCCGTGCGCTGAAGAAAAGCCTTTCCATTCGTTATGGAATCCCGGAAGAGTCGATGGCACTCGGGAATGGTGCGACTGAGCTCATGTACAAACTTCTCGAGCTTCTTCATCCGAAGAAAGTGATTGTTCCGGCACCGTCCTTTTCGGAGTACCGCCTTTCAGCTGAGGCGGCAGGCTGCCCGGTGGACAGCTTTCTCCTCAAGGCGGATCAGGGATTTGCACTTCCTTTAGAGGAGATCGAGAAGAAACTTCTTCCGCATTCTTTGATCTACCTCGGCCACCCCAATAATCCCGACGGGCAGCTGCTTTCTCCATCGGACTTCGAGGCCGTTCTCCGTTTGGCAAAGAAAAAAGAGAGCTTTCTCATCATTGATGAATCCTTCATTGATTTTGTGGGGGATGATGTATCCTATCGGCACGTTCTTGTGAATGAAACCTGCGGAGCGGTCGTGATGTCTCTCACAAAATTCTATGCAGTGCCGGGACTTCGCATAGGTGCTGCTTATCTTCACCCTGCGCTGGCTGAGAGATTGCAGGATACGCTGATTCCGTGGAATGTGAATGGCCTTGCGCAGTCCTACATGACGGCAGCAGCGCAAGACATAGATTATATCAGGAATAGCAGGGGTTACTGTCAAGCGGAAAGAGAAAAACTTTCGGCTGCACTTGATGCTCTTGATTTCCTCAAGGTGCTGCCCGGCTCTGTGAATTTTATTCTCTGCCGGCTCATAGGAAGATATCAGACGGCGGAGGAGCTGCAGGAGGTACTGATGCCGTATCATATATTGATTCGGCAGTGTGGAAATTATGAAGGACTCGATGAGACTTACTTCCGTGTCGCGGTGCGGACAGAAGAAGAAAATCGGATTCTCATAGAGGCACTGCGCGCCGTGGAAAAAGATTGATCTGGGGGACAGACGTTCTCAGAGATCAGACAAGGAGATTACAGCTATGATTACACTATATCTTATCCGACATGGAGAGACAGAATGGAATAAATCAGGGCGTTATCAGGGTTCGACGGACGTTGCGCTCTCCGATATGGGGATGGCGCAGGCGGAGAAAGTGGCGTCCTATTTCAAGGATATCCCTCTTGACGGCGTGATCACGAGCCCCTTGCAGCGGGCACGTATTACGGCGGAAGGCATCGCCAAGTCACATGGCATGGAGCTTGAAATTGTGCCTGCGCTGCAGGAGCTCTGCTTCGGTGACTGGGAGGGGAAGACCTTCAGTGAGATCGATCAGCTCTGGCCGGGCATGATCAGTGAGATGTATCACCATCCTGACCAGCTGCGGCTCCCTCACGGAGAGTCTTTCCGTGACTGTCAGGCGCGGACGATGACATTCATGAAGGAGCTTCTATCCCGTGGGGATCATAAAAGCTATGCCATCGTCAGTCATGGTGCAGCCCTTCGCACGATCATCTGTGCGATGATCGACATTCCACTGGCACGTTCATGGAATATGGGCCTATCCAATGCCAGCATCACGGAGATCCGCCATTTTGTCGGGGAAAACAACATGAATGATATGAATATGCTTTTTTCTTTGAATCAGATCGCACATCTGGCTGATACTGCGACATCGCATCTGCCTAAATAAAAGTCTTTTGAAAGCTTTGTTTTTTTGATGCATTGATTTTTACAATTTTATACTTGTAAATGCTGCATGAGCTGATGCTCATGCAGCGTTTTTACGTCTTAATCAGCTCTTGATTTTTTCAAGTTGAAAATCCATACTATACCATTTAAAATAAAGCTATAATTTAACGATGGAAGCGATCATGGTGGCCGCCTGTGAAGGATATGTTAGATTTCTTTTCCACGATGATTCTTCTGTGGAAAAGGAGCAATCGATATGAAAAAAATGTGGGCACTTCTTATTTCTGCATGTATTCTGGCAGGTGGGGTTGCTGGGTGTGGCAGTCAGGCCGAGCCGCAGGGAACGGTGACGCAGAAGGTCGCTGAAGCACCTGCGAAACAGGATTTCAAAGCAGTCACCACTGTGAAAAGCGGACAGAAGAATGTCTATGCTGTCGTGAAAGCTATGAATGGCAACTATTGGAAAAAAGTGATTGCAGGCATGAAAAAAGCAGGGGAGGAGAATGGGGTCAATGTTTATGTAGGCGGCGTCAACAAGGATGGCAATTGGGAGCTGCAGCGCGCTATGTTGATCGACGCGCAGGCGAGGAAGGCAGACTCCATTATTCTCGGCGCGGCTGACAGCATGCGTCTGACCGAGGCTACGAAGAATCTTCGTGCGGATAAGCTGCCGGTCGTCCTTGTTGATACGATGATGAATACGGAAGACTATGATGCGTCCTACATGACAAATAACCTGGCAGCCGGTGCAGAAGTGGCAAAGAAGATGGTGGAGCTGCTGAAGGAAAGCGGCGTATCGGAAGACGAGGAAATCACCGTCGTCATGCATGTTAGCAACCTGGCAAGCCGCACGATCTCGGAACGTCTGGATTCTACCATTGCTAACTGGTACAATCTGGCACCGAAGAAATGGAAGATTTCCAAAGCATATCTGATCAATTACGGAGATGAGCAGACGGCGGGTGAACTGGTGGAAAAGACCCTTCAGGATAAGAGCGTGAAGGGGATCATTGCCTGCAACAACAGCTCTACGAAGGCGACCATTGCTGCAGTCATGAAGGAAGGTCGCAAGGATCTAGCTGTCATGGGCTTTGACCTTTCAGAACCGGCTGTGGCAGCCTTAAAAGATGGCAGCTATCACTTTGCTACCATCGCACAGAATCCGGAGAAGATGGGGTATGAAGCAGTGAAGGCGGCTGCTGCACTTGCTGATGGGAAGGCGGTCTCTGAAAGAGATGTAAATACCGGGATCACGATCATGGATGCAAAGAATTTTAAGGGCTGATGATGGCAGTGGCTCACTCAGCAAGTGATCATCAAGGAGATACAGCATTTCTCAGTTTAGAAATTTCATGATGACAGTATAACGAAGCGAGGCAACCATTTTTGAATGGCCGCCTCGCTTTTATTTAAGTAAGTTAAAAATTCGATTATAATTATCATCAAAATGATTTAAAAATATGCAGGTGTGTAGTATAATGACTAAGTAAACCATAGTTTTCTATGAAGAAAGTCATTTGATTTCTTAGGGGAGCTAAAAGTTTCCGTACGTATTTTTAGAACAGACCGTGAGAAAGGCGAGCTATGGAACCAAAAATTCTATATATGACGAACCATGACAGGCGGTATGCCTCCATGAAGAAAGCCTGTGAGGCGCTTCAGGAGAAGAGGCTGATCTCTGACCTGTCTATTTCTGTGCGCGTGGAACGCACGAGTGACTGGAGCAGGAACTGGGAGCGTAAAGTTTCAGGTGCCTCTCTGGTCATGATCCACTTGATGAAGAATGCACTGAAGTCTTCCTTTTGGAAAGACTGTAAAAATTTTCTGGATCAGAATCACATCGCTTACTTTGTTGATGCCATTGATGGGGATATGGCAGAGCACAGTGCTTCTATAGATGGCGATGTGCTTGAGACATTCCGCAAGTACTGCTTGTATGGCGGTCTCAGCAATTTCAAAAATCTGTGGCTGTATGCAAATGGACTCTTTGATAATAAGGCAGAAAAAGCTGCACCGCCGGAGAAGTACAGTTGGGCAGGGATCTATGATCCGGGCGCAGAGAGTCGTTTTCAGAAGACGCTCTCGGATTTCGAGGCAGCGCATCCCTATGGAGATCGGCCGGTGCTGGGGCTGCTTTTTTACCGAGATGAGTGGATCTGGGATGATACCGCGTATGTGAAGGCCTTTCTGGAGGAAGCGGAAAAAGAAGGCTATGCGGTGCTCCCCGTCTTTGCGAATGGGTTCACCGATGAGTCGGCAGGTATGCCCTCTTTATCGGAGGTGCTGGAAACTTATTTCATGAAGGACGGACAGCCTGTCATCGATGCGCTGGTGTCCACGATGAAATTTTCTATGCTTGGCGCAGGAAAGACGAGCCTTCCCGTCTTGAAGAAGCTTGGCGTGCCTATCCTTTCTGCCTACACGCTTCTCACATCAGAGGCCGACTGGCGCAAGAATCCAGAGGGCATGAATGCGGTGGAAACGTCGATCGCGGTCGCGCTTCCTGAGCTGGACGGCGCGATTTCCGGTCTGCCGATCGCAGGTCGAAAAAAAGATGTCGATGGCAGTGTCTCCTATGTGCCGATTCCTGAGCGCGTGACGCATATGGTCAAAAAGGCGGGGAAATGGGCAACTCTTCATCAGATGAAGAATGAAAATAAAAAGATCGCTATCATTTTCCATAATTATCCGGCAAAGAATTCGAATATTGGGAGTGCTTCCGGTCTGGATACGATGGAGAGTACCATCCGTCTCATGAAGGAAATGAAGAAAGCGGGCTATCAGATGGATTTCATCCCGGAAACATCGGATGATTTCATCCGGCTCATGACATCTCATGCGACGAATGACATTTCCATGATGACCGAAGAGCAGGCGGAGTCCTGCCAGAAGCTTTCTTGCCGCGAGTATCTGGATTTCTTCCGACAGCTGGGGAAAGAAGCGAAGGCGTCCATGGTGGATACCTGGGGAGAGGCACCGGGCGATGTCATGATTTCGGAAAAAGGCGATATTCTTGTCCCGGGTACGATGGACGGACATCTTTTCCTTACGGTACAGCCATCGCGTCAGTATGGGATGGATCCTTCGAAGGCGTATCACGACCCGAAGATCCCGCCGACGCATCAGTATCTCGCTTTCTACTACTGGCTGCGTCACGTGTGGAAAGCGGATGCTGTCATTCATATGGGGACGCATGGAAATCTTGAGTGGCTTCCGGGGAAAGGTGTCGGACTTGATGAAGAAAGCTATCCGGACATTGCGCTCGGGGACATCCCGAATATCTATCCATACCATATGACGATCACTGGCGAAGGTATGATCGCCAAGAGGCGTGCTTCTGCCTGCCTTGTGAGTTACATGCCGGCGCCGGTCGCCGATGCAGGTGCCTATGATGAAATCGCCGAGCTTGAGAAAACGATCGATGAGTATGCTGCTCTCAAGGGAAATGGGAGTGACGTTTCTGCCATGGAGGAGCCTATTCGCAAACTGGCAGTGAAAGCCAAACTGGATGAAGAGATTCCCTATCATGAAAAAAAGCCATTTGCGGACTATGTCGCTTCGCTTCATGACTATATCGAAGAGCTGAAAGACAGCGAAGTCCACGTGGGACTGCATATCCTGGGGCAGCCGCTGACTGGCACTCTTCTTGTAGATGGCATTCTTCAGATGCTGCGTCTTTCGAATGGAGATATGCCTTCTATTTATGATTTGTTTGCAGAAAAATACGGCGTTACATTAGATGATATCCAGCAGCATGCGGGAGACATGGTGGAAGCGCAAGGCATCACCGGCGGTCAGCTGATGGATAAAATCCGAAAGGAAGCGAAGACGGTCATTGAAACGCTGGCTTCTGGCAGCTTTACGGTAGAAGCAATCACTTCTGCTATGGCGCTTCAGGAGGCTCATGGCAGTGATGCATGGAGGGCGACGCTGAAGAAACTCCTCCTGTTTGTGAAAGAGGAGATGGTACCGCGTATTCAGGGAGTGAAGGAGGAGCTCACGCATACGATGGATGCACTGGCAGGCTGCTATGTGGAGCCGGGGCCTTCTGGCTCACCGAATGCTGGTGGCGTTTCGCTCCTTCCATCGGGGCGCAATTTCTATGGTACTGATCCCCGTACCATGCCATCTCCGACAGGATGGCAACTCGGGGTGAAGCTGGGCGATCGCATGATAGAAAAATTCATCGCTGACCAAGGTAAATATCCTGAAAATATCGGTATGGTACTGTGGTCCGGACCGAATATGCGCTCCTCGGGGCAGGATATCGCTGAATTCCTCTACCTTCTGGGCGTCCGTCCCGTTTGGCAGAAGGGAAGCCTTCGTGTGACAGGGCTTGAGGTGATCCCCCTTACCGAACTCAAACGGCCGCGCATCGATGTGACGGGACGTATCTCCGGACTTTTCCGCGATACACTTCCGCAGCTTGCTGAACTGATGGATAAGGCGGTACTTCTCGCAGCCTCACTGGATGAATCTGAAGAGGATAATTTTATCCGCAAGCATGTGAGAGAAGATGCCAGATCCATGGAGGATGCCGGAGTCGATGGAGATGAGGCATGGAGAAATGCCGCTTTCCGCATTTTCGGAGATGCGCCCGGGACCTATGGTGCAGGTGTCAATACTGTGCTTGATGCGAAGAACTGGCAGACGGAAGAGGATCTGGCAAATGTTTATGTCCGCTGGGGCGGGCATGTCTTTGGCGGCGGAAAACGCGGCGTATTCCATCCGGAGCTGTTTAAGAAGCGCCTGGCTTCTCTTGATCTTACGGTCAAGAATGAGGAAAACCATGAGAGCAATATCCTCTCATCTGATGATTACAATGCGTTCCATGGCGGGATGATCGCGGCAGTCAAGAGCCTTGGCGGGAAAGCACCTGTTTCCTACGTGGGTGACAGTACGAATCGGTCTTCTGTCGGCGTAAAGACGGTACAGGAAGAGATGAAGCGCGTTTTCCGTGCAGAATCTATGAATCCAAAGTACATCGAAGGGCTCATGAAACACGGCTACAAAGGGGCGACCGATCTTGCAAACCGTCTCTCGATTTCCTTCCAGTGGGATGCGACAAGCGGTGTCATGGATGACTGGATGTATGAACAGTATGCCCAGAAATATGCTTTGGATCCGGCGATGCAAAAATGGATGAAGAAGGTCAATCCATGGGCGCTCCAGAGCATGGCAGAGACTCTTCTTGAGGCGAACCAGCGTGACATGTGGCATGCGAGCGATGAGATGAAAGAGGAGCTGCAGGAGCTTTACCTCTCTGTCGAAGGGGAACTCGAAGATGATGACGACTGACCTTTCGCCGATCCGTATGCTGGTCCTCACGCTGACCGGCCGCTGCAACTTTGCCTGCCGGTATTGTTATGCAGCAGACGCGGATCAGGTGGATATGAAGGAGGAGACGGCCATTGCGGCATTGCACCTTGCCGGAAGGGGAGGAAATCGCTTTCTCCTGCAGTTTTCCGGCGGGGAGCCGCTGCTTCGATTTCCTCTCATTCGGAAACTGGTAGAAATCGCCGAGAGAAATCACTATGATGCGCAGATGCAGATACAGACGAATGGTTCACTTCTTACGCAGGATATAGGTACATGGCTCTATCGGCATGGGGTGGGTATCGGGATTTCCTGCGATGGACGCAAGGATCTCATGGACCGCACGCGACGGCGAAAAGATGGCGGTTCGTCTTTTCAGGCTGCGTCGGAAGGCTTTAAGAATCTGGCGTCTGCCGGTATCGGTACGGGCATCACCTGCGTCGTGACAGAGGATATGACGGACGATCTTCCCAGCATTGCGGACATGGCGCATTTCTATGGAAATGTTCACCAGGTCGGCTTTGATATCTTGCGTGAGCAGGGGCGCGGCGCTGCTCTTCATGCGCCTTCTGCAGAGGCGATGACAAAAGCGCTCGAAAAGACTGCGGCGCGCATGGATCTTTTGGAACAGATGACGGGACGGCATATCCACTTCACGCAGGAGGATCGAGTCGCTCGTCTCGAAAAAACCAAAGATTACGATTTCCCTCAGTGCTATGCCATGCACGGTGAAGCGGCTTTCGTCGATGTGCATGGAAATATCTATGCCTGCTCCTCGCTGATGGGAAGAGAGCGCTATCTTCTGGGCAATGTCCACGAAGGGCGTGATCCTGAAAGAGTGAGAACCGTCGCCGCTTTTGTCGAGCGGTCCATGGCGGAGTGCCGCGACTGCTCCTACTTTCCTCTATGCGGCGGTGGCTGCTTCTCCCGCTGGCTTCGCGCAGACGGCCAGGTGAAAAAGTCTGAAGCAGAATGTGCGATGAAACAGTTTTTTATAAAAAGATATGTGAGGAAACGCTGATTCGAGCAAAGCATCCGTGCTTACTTACAACTGATTACATTTTTTATTTTTCATATCGATAGAACCGATTGATTTCAAGGAGGATATATCAATGAAAAGACAGGGGACATTTCCATTCACAGCCATCATCGGGCAGGATACGATGAAAAGAGCACTTGTGCTGAATGTCGTCAATCCAAAACTGGGCGGTGTACTGATTCAGGGCGAGAAAGGGACGGCAAAGTCGACCGCTGTGCGCGCTCTTGCTGACCTTCTTCCGCCGCGCCGCTGCATCAAGGGATGCCGTTTCCATGATGATCCGGATGACAAGGCAAACTGGTGTGATGAATGCCATGAAAAATACGACCATGCAGAACCGGAAGTAGAGATGCTGCCGATGAAAGTGGTCGAGCTTCCAGTCAGTGCGACGGAAGACCGTGTCGTCGGGACACTGGATATCGAAGCCGCTATTCGTGAAGGCAAGCGTTCCTTCGAAACGGGTATTCTCGCAGATGCGAACCGCAACATTCTCTATGTCGATGAGATCAATCTGCTGGATGACCATGTCGTCGATGTACTTCTTGACTCGGCCGCTATGGGGATCAATACTGTAGAGCGTGAAGGAATTTCCTACTCTCATCCGGCACGCTTCTCCCTGGTTGGCACGATGAACCCGGAAGAAGGGGACATCCGTCCGCAGCTCCTTGACCGTTTCGCTCTTTCTGTCAAGGTCGTTGGCGAACAGGATCCGGAAAAGAGAGCAGAAATCATCAAACGCCGTCTGGCTTATGAAGCGGATCCGCAGCCATTTCTCGATGCATGGAAGGATGAGCAGGAGAAAGAAGTCCGCCGCATCGAGCGTGCGATGAAGCTGCTCCCGCAGGTCACGGTCTCGAATGACATTCTGCTGCTGGCTGCCAAGATTTCTATCACGCTCGGCGTCGATGGCCATCGTGCAGACATCACGCTGATCAAGACGGCAGAAACCATCGCGGCAGTCGAAGGGCACACCGAGGTCACGAAGGAAGACATTCGTGAGGCTTCCCGTCTGGCACTCCCGCACCGTATGAGACGCCGTCCTTTCGAAGAACAGACTCTGGACTGGTCTGAAGTGGATAAGGTCATCGACAATGAAGCGTAACGGATTTCCTTTCGCTGCAATCTGTGGTGCAGAAAATGCGAAGGAAGCGATCCTCCTCACCCTGATAAACCCGCATGCCGGAGGACTTCTCCTGTCTGGCGAAAAGGGAACAGGGAAATCCACACTCGTCCGAAGCGCCAGAGAGCTTCTGGACGCCCCGTGGGTAGAGGTGCCGATCAGCATCACAGAAGACCGGCTCTTCGGGGCTATCGATGCCGAAGAGGCCATTCGGAGCGGACACAAAAAGCTCCTGCCTGGTCTTATCGATGAAGCCAATAACGGACTGCTCTACATTGATGATGCGAATCTGCTGCGCGACGACCTGCTTTCTGCCATTCTGAATATTCGCGAGGCAGGCGGCTACCGACTTGAGCGTGACGGTCTCTCCGAGCAGAGAGAGTCCCGATTTACGGTACTTTCTGTCCTGAATCCAGAAAGTGGTACGCTCTCTTCCTCTTCGCTCGACCGTTTCGGGCTCTTTGCGCAGGTAGAGCCTGCGACAGATGATAAGACCAGGATCGAAATCATTCGACGTGTACTGGATTTCGAAAAAGATGGACTTGCCTTCCGTAAGAAATGGGAGCAGGAAACAGAAGCGCTGAGAGATCAGATCGCAAAAGCCAGAGAGAGACTTAGAGAAGTCGAAGTGTCCCCGGCCATGATCCAGCTGGCTGCTGTCTATACACTGAAGGCGCATGTAGCGGGTCATCGTGCTGATATTTATCTCATCGAAGCGGCCAGAGCCGAAGCGGCATTGGCTGGCAGAAAATATGTCCTTCCGAAAGATCTTGAAAAGGCGGCTGTATTCGTACTGCCTCACCGCATGAGAAAAGCGGAAGAAGAGGAAAGCAGGCGAGAGGATACAGAAAATCCGCCGCCTCAGCCGCCGGATAACGAGGAATCGCCGAAGCATCAGCCACAGGACTCTTCACAAAGTGAACAGGATTTTACAAGACCGGAGCAGCCGCAGCCTGAGCAGACGGATACGGAAGACAGCAAGGGCAATGAGGATCAAAATGATACCAATGCCCAGATGTCGAATCCGAAGGGGGCTTCCCGTGAACGTGTCGATGCGGCAAATCTCCATGTCAATCTGCCTCCGATGTGGATCGAGCCTGCCAAGGACAGAAAGCCAAAGAAAGGGAGCGGTAAGCGAAGTCTTACCATGACTGACCTGATGCAGGGGCGTTATGTACGTGCGGAAATCCCAAAAGCAAAGACAAGCGACATTGCTTTCGATGCCACTTTGCGTGCGGCGGCCCCGTATCAGAAGGCCCGTCCGTCGAATGGATGTGCTGTCGTCATCAGAAAAGATGACCTTCGCAGCAAAGTGCGTGAAAAACGTACGGGGAATATTTTCCTTTTCGTTGTCGATGCCTCTGGTTCCATGGGTGCTCGGGAACGTATGAAAACTGTCAAAGGTGTCATCTTCAAGATCCTTCTCGATGCGTATCAGAAACGTGATCGCGTTGGCATGATTGCCTTCCGTAAGAAACAGGCTGAGGTCCTTCTCCCTGTCACAAGAAGTGTGGATTTTGCACAGAAGAAACTTGCCTCTATGCCGACCGGCGGTAAGACGCCGCTTGCAAAAGGTCTTCTCAAAGCGGAGGATGTACTTGATATGCTCTATCGACAGGATCCGGCGCAGGATCCCGTCGTCATTCTCATCACCGATGGTCGTGCGACCAGCCCGCTCAATGAAGGGACCGATCCCGTGACCGATGCCATGGATGAAGCGAAACGCATAGGACGCCGCCATCTTCCTGTGGCCGTCATCGATACGGAGGCTGGCTTTATCCGTCTCAGTCTTGCGAAAAAGATCGCAAAAGCTATGGGAGCATCCTATTTCCAGGTCGATAAAATGACAGAAGACCAGCTTCTCCATATTTGGCGCTGTATGTAAATGAAGAGAAGACGTGGCATGCGCTATATCCAATGATAGGCGTCTTTTCTTTGATGAAGCATCAAAAAAGGGGCTGTGAAATAATAGCTCCATGAACACAAAAAGGACTTTCGATTTTTGCGAATCGAAAGTCCTTTTTGTGTTAGAGTTTAAGTGTAATGAAAAAACTAGCTGTGTATTATGATAATCCCAAGCAGGGAATTTTACCAGCATTTTTTTCTGAGTGTCTGGATATCACAGATCCGGTTTTCACGTTTGACAGATGTATGGAGGAAATCGATTTACGCAAATATCTGAGCAAACTCCCTGCTCATGAGTTGGGTAGAATCAGATATAATCCCGTCAATATGTTGAAAACGGTTCTGTTCGGGTTTATGGATGAAATCATAAAAGGGACTGGACAAGTTTTCAAAAACACGCTTTTCGAGACGTATTTCCCCCACGCAAAAAAGACAGGAGGCTTATCCTATCGAATGGTCTGATCCAATGAATCGGGCGCCAGGCTGGGAGGCGTAGAGTTTTCGAGGGCGGCCTGGCCGTAGCCAGGACTTCTACTCACTTAGAGGCGAGCCTGATCTTGTCGTCAATGCGATCCACTTTATTCGGCTTCGGATTTTCATCCTGTCTTTTTATGGGCTTACTGGTCTTGCACACCTTCCCCGATTCCTCCCGGGCAGAACCGTCGAAGGGAGAAGCGCTCGAGAGCCGCATGATATCCGCTGTCCTTTATTCCCTCTGCCTAGGATGAAGGAAATCCGGTCAGTAGATATCTCCGGGAAGCTCTCTCCTGCTTCTATACATAGCATCGAGAAGGCAGGGAAAAAGTGACCCTCTTTTTTAGAAATGCGGATTTGGGAAACACGGATTCCATCGCAGAGACAGATTCTGCAAGAATGTTTATATACTATTTCTACTCCATGGGCGGCAATGCCATCGAATCGTTGGCAAGCCATGTCAATGGCGCAAAATAAGGATTATGGGCGCGATTGTTTATTTTTTAGAAATCAGCGTCTCTCTCACATCCATGATATCACGGATTTTCCCACCCGCTGCGTGAGGGCGTTCTGCCTGAAGCGCCGTCCTTTCTCCCCTCCGCTGGGGCACTTTCGCTGAAAGCATGGGACCAAATCAAAGAGGATGTATCCTCGATCCCCGGTGACTCCTGTTTCCCACCCAAAAAGGAGCTGTTGAGAAATGAGGATTCATTTCTTCACAGCTCCTTTTGGGGTGTATGGAGAGAAAAGGAGGGAGACAACGATCGAATCGATGCGTCCTTAGTCCATGTTTGCGACCAGTGTTTTTAAATAGTTCTTGAAATCTTCTCCAAGGTCTTTCCTGCGAAGAGCGAATTCAACGGTTGCCTTGAGGTAGCCGAGCTTATTTCCCGTATCATAACGCTTACCGGTGAAATTGTAGGCATAGACATGACCATCATGTGCCATGACGCGGAGGGCGTCGGTGAGCTGTATTTCTCCGCCCTTACCGGGCTTCGTCTGTTCCAAAATTCCGAAAATATCAGGCGTGATGACGTAACGGCCGAGCGCTGCGAACTGGCTCGGTGCTTCCTCTATAGACGGTTTCTCGATCATATCCTTCACGTGAACCAGATTCGGATCTTCTGTTGGGACGCCGTTCACGATGCCATAAGAGGAGACTGCGCTTTGGGGGACGATCTGGCAGCCGATGATGGTGGCACCTGTCTTTTGGTACTGATCCATCAGCTGCTTCAGTGCCGGGGTTTCATTGCCATTGTACACGACATCATCACCAAGAATGACGCCGAATGGTTCATCATCAATGAAATCCTTCGCGCAGAGTATGGCGTCGCCGAGGCCTCTCATATATGGCTGACGGGTGTAGTGGATCTTGACGGAAGCGACCTTGCGGACTTCTTTCAGAAGATCCATTTTGCCGGATTCATAAAGATGCTCTTCGAGTTCAGGGGAGGAGTCGAAGTGGTCTTCGATAGCCCTCTTGGCGTGACCGGAAATGATCAGGATCTGCTCAATGCCGCTTGCTTTGATCTCTTCGACGATATACTGGATGGTGGGTTTGTCGACGATAGGCAGCATTTCCTTCGGCATGGCTTTTGTTTCCGGCAGGAAACGGGTGCCAAAGCCGGCGGCCGGAATGACGGCTTTTCTAATTTTCTGCATGATAACTCTCCTTCTTATGAGTTTTATACTTGAGGTGCGTGGAAGAATAAAAAGGGGATCATTTCCTACTTTTTATATCCATAGGGATGTGATTTATGCCATTTCCAGGCGGAAGCAATGATTTCCCGTGTATCAGAATGGGTGGGATGCCAGCCGAGGACAGCTTTACACTTTCTGGAAGAGGCAATAAGTACAGCGGGATCGCCGCTGCGGCGCGCTTCTTCTGTCACTTTGAAATCGATGCCTGTCACTTCTTTGGCGGTATCGATGATATCGCGGACAGAGAAGCCGTTTTCACTGCCAAGATTGAAATAGGTGCTTTCACCGCCCCGTAAGAGGTACTGCATGGCAAGTATGTGTGCATCCGCAAGATCCACGACATGGATATAGTCACGAATGCAGGTTCCGTCTGGCGTCGGGTAGTCCGTGCCGTAGATTGCGATGTGGTCACGCACCCCCTGCGCAATTTTCAGAATGAGAGGGATCAGGTGAGACTCCGGATTGTGATCCTCCCCGATCGTGCCGTCCAGCGCAGCACCGGCAGCATTGAAGTAGCGAAGAGCCACATAAGAGAGACCGTAAGCATTCGTAAAATCGCGCATCATATGCTCTATGACGAGCTTTGTGCGTCCATAGACATTGGTCGGATTATGCGGGAAATCTTCTTCAATCGGCGTTTTTTCGGGTTCGCCGTATACCGCGGCCGTGGAAGAGAATACGATCTTGGAGACGCCTGCTTTCTGCATGCCAAGAAGCAGGTGGAGCGTCCCTTCGACGTTATTTGTATAATACTTGGCAGGATCCACCATGGATTCTTCGACAAGTGAATAGGCTGCGAAATGGATGACACCGTCGATTTTATATGTTTCGAGGGTTTTAGCGACGAAATCAATGTCGTGAATGTCACCTTTGACGAGTGTCACACCTTCAGGCACGGACTCTGCATGCCCTGTGGAGAGATTGTCGAAAACCACTGGCGTCAGTCCTTCGGCAGCTGCCAGTGCGCGGACCGTGTGGGAACCGATATAGCCGGCACCACCGGTGACAAGAATATTCATAAAGGCCTCCTTGTTCTTTTGATTTTAATACCTTATTAGTATAACATATGGGATAAAGGGTCAAGAGAGAGTATGCTCATAGACGCATTTTCTGTCCACCTGCCTGTATCATCTTTTTTCATTCCAGAAGAGCAGATCGATGAGCATGACACCGGTAAAGCAGAAGGGTGCGACGCTGTCTGCGTGAAGAACCTGCAGAAAGGCATAAAGACTGAAAAAGAGAATCGCGTATAGCAGAAGAATGGCTGTGAAGGGGGATTTCTTTTTCCAAAAAGAAATCCCGTAGCCGATGGCAATAAAAAGAAGGCACAGCAGCGGGTACCAGTTGGTAAGAAAGGCTGTCATAGAAAGCTCCTTTGCGTGCGGCCATGAAGTACCGCGCTTTGACGAATTTCATGTTTTCTTCATGGTAACAGTTTCGAATGCCATGCACAATAGTTTTTCTTCATAAATAACATAATATATAATACTCGATACTCGTTTTTTCATTTATATCACTTTCTGTAAATGGAGATTTCTGCGATATCATGACGATACACAAGCGGAATCGGGCAGTCATGAAGTTTCTGTATTCTGCAGAACTTGACAATTCGCGAGCCTCTGTGCGCTTTCATATCAATTTCTAACGAAATATGGTACAATAAAATGGTGCATAACAGCAATTTTTAAGGGAAACCCTTTCCCTATAACTGTTTCATAATCATTTTGAGGAGGTTTATGATGAAAAAAGGTAAATTATATGGCATCGGTGTAGGTCCGGGAGATTCAAAACTTCTGACTGTCAAGGCGGTCGAAGCTATCGAGCAGGCAGATATGATCATCACACCAAAGACGGAGAAAAAGGAAGGGTCTGTTGCTTTTAATATCGCAAAGCCCTATATCCCGGATACCGTTGAAATTTTCCCGATGGTCTTCCAGATGAATACTGACATGGAGGCTGTGAATAAGCAGTGGGAAATCAACCGCAAGCTGATTCAGGAAAAATTGGACGAAGGGAAGAATCTGGTTTTCCTGACTCTGGGTGATCCGATGCTCTACAGCACATATATGTATATTTTCAATGAGTTCAAAGATTCTGAAGAATATGAAGTTGAGACGATTCCGGGGATCCCTGCTTTTCTCGGCATTGCATCCTATATCGGACTGCCTGTGACAGAATGGGAGGAAAATGTTCTCATTATTCCGGCGACCTGCGACCCGAAGAAATTTGATCAGGCACTGGCTGCCTGCGATAATGCGGTGATCATGAAAGTATACAAGAGCTTTGCTTTCGTGCAGGAAGAGCTTAGAAAGCATCACATGCTTGAGCGTTCTGTCATGGTATCGCGCGCAGGACTTCCTGATGAGATCGTCATTCGTGATATCGGCGGACTTCCGGCAGATTATAAGCCCAATTATCTGTCCACCATCATTGCCAAAAAGGATAAATAAATATGGAATCTATCGCTCGTCCAAGGATTGTGATCGCCGGTACGAACAGCGGTGTCGGAAAGACGACCATCGTGACCGGACTCTTAGCTTATTTTCATTCCAAGGGATATGCTGTACAGCCTTTCAAAGTAGGTCCGGACTATATTGATCCCGGATTTCATGGAAAGGCGGCCGGGCGAAATTCCTATAATTTGGATACCTGGATGACACCGCCGGACCGATTGGTGCCGACATTTGCCTCGTTGTCGAAAGGGGCGGATATTTCCATTATTGAAGGAGTCATGGGGCTCTATGATGGTGGTGCGAATGGCATCAGCTCGACTGCGGATATCGCAAAGAAACTCAAGGCACCTGTGGTGCTTGTACTCGACTGCAAATCGGTTGGTTACAGCATCGCTGCGACGGCGCTTGGCTTTAGGGAATATGATCCGGATGTCCATATCGCAGGGGTCATCCTGAATCGTCTGGGCACAGACCGACATGAAGCGATGGTGCGCGAGGTCATGGAGAAGATCCACATGCCTGTACTGGGGGCTTTCCACCGGGACGATGCATTGCAGACACCGGAGCGTCATTTGGGCCTTACTCCTGTGACGGAAATTGAAACGCAGGCGCTCGTTGAGCACATGGGAGAAGCTGCTGGGAAATGGGTAGATACAGAGGCAGTCTTGGACGTGGCAAGAGAGGCTCCTCTGCTGGAAGTCGAGGAAAGCGAAACAAAACTCAAAGTTAAAAATGTACGCATCGGCGTGGCGCGGGATGAAGCTTTTTCTTTTTATTATCCGGCCAGTCTCGAAGCGCTCGAACGGCAAGGCGCAGAGCTTGTTGATTTTAGTCCGCTCCGGGATTCCAGCATTCCTGACGTCGATGGTCTAATCTTCGGCGGTGGTTTTCCAGAGATGTTTCTTCATGAGTTGGTCGGAAACACGGCTATGAAAGCATCTATTCGGGAAGCGGCTGCATGCGGCATGCCAATCTATGCAGAATGCGGCGGGTTGATGTATCTTTGCGAGAAGATCCAAGGCTTTGACGGAGACTCCTATGAGATGGTCGGCCTTGTCCCCGGAGTTTGCGAGATGCAGAAGAAACTCCAGCGTGTGGGCTATGTGACTGGCAAGGCTCTTAGAAAGAGCGTTATCGCAGATCAAGGGGATCTCCTGAAGGGGCATGAGTTTCATTTCTCCACCCTTTCCTGCGGAGAGGATTTCCCCTGGGCATATACTCTTCAGGGGACACGGCAGAAGGCAGGGCACATCGAGGGCTATGCAAAGGATAATGTACTGGCAAGCTATCTGCACCTTTCCTTTGATGGAAATCCAACAGCTGCAGAAAAATGGATCGCATCGTGTGAGGCCTTTAAGAAGAGCCGCAAATAGGATGGTTTCATCGAGAGGTACGCAGTTTACGATTGGGCATGGTACTTTCCCGGTGGAACCGCAGAAGCTGATGCATCATGTATGCTTTTTATGAGGGCAAATCTATGACTGTACAAAAAGGACTGGTTCTGATCAATACAGGGACCGGTAAAGGAAAAACTACGGCGGCCCTGGGGACAGCAATCCGTGCCTGGGGAGATGGCCAGAAGGTGCTGATCCTTCAATTCATCAAGGGAGCCTGGAAGTATGGTGAGTTGAAAGCTGTTGAGACTTTGGGTGAGGAAAATGACCGCATCCAGATTCGGCCGATGGGTGACGGCTTCGTCTTCCATAATAAGGATAAAGAAAGTGAAGAAGAATTCCGGCGGAAAACGGAACTGGCTAAGGAAGCCTGGCAGATGGTCGAAAAAGAAGTCATGAGTGATGCATGGGATCTTATTGTTTTAGATGAGATCAATTATGCCATTCACTTTGGCATGATTTCTGCAGGTGAAGTAGCGGAGCTCATTCAGAAAAGACCGGAGCGCCTCAATATGATCCTGACGGGACGCTATGCTGAGCAGCAGCTTATTGATCTTGCAGATACCGTTACTGAGATGACGCTTGTGAAGCATGCTTTCCAGAAAGGCATCCGTGCAAGAAAAGGAATAGAGTTTTAAGGAAACGCGGATAACGATTTGAACAGTGCTTCCTCAATAAAAAGCAGTACCTCATGGGAATGGGGTGCTGTTTTTTAAATGATTTCAAGGTTTACTGATGAAGATTTTTGGCTTTGAGACGTAAGAGGGGGAAATCGGTGAATGTTGTATCTTTGCAGCCTGTTGGATCTGCCTCTGCTTTGCATCTGATGGCTTCTGACTTTTCCGCTTTTCTGACGATCGTCGCCAGATCCGGATCTCGAAGTTTCTCTTTTATACACATTATTCACACGTTCGTATAAACCCTATTCTGTCAATCCATGACTTTTCGTCGAGTCCTATAGAATTTTTTGATTTGATAAAAATGAGATATCATGTATAATATACATAGAAGGATAAGCAAGAGCTTATTCACGAAAGGAGGATTTCATTATGGAATTAACAGTTAGAGGCAAGAATCTTGAAATGACTGATGCGCTGCATTCCTATGTAGAAAAGCATACAGGTAAGATCCAGAGGTACTTCGATAAACCGATAAAGATTAATGTATTACTCCGCATTTCCAATATGACAAAAACTTGTGAAACTACAGTTTTCGTAGACGGCGTCATTCTTCGTGGTGTCGAAAAATCTGATGATATGTACAAATCTATCGATCTCGTTTTCGACAAGGTGGAACGTCAGATTCATAAATATAAGACTCGTCTGGCAAAGAAATTCAAAGAAAAGAATACATTGTCTCGTCAGTTTGTTCTGGAAAAAGAACCGATCGCCGCACAGGCGGATGCTGATTTTGAGATCGTGAAGACGAAACACTTCAATATCAGCCCGATGTCGCCGGAAGAAGCCATTCTGCAGATGAATCTTTTGGGGCACAACTTCTTCATGTTCTTCAATTCGGATACGGAAGCGATGGCTGTCGTATATCGCAGAGATGATGGCAAATATGGCCTGATCGATGCTGAAAAATAAGAAAAGCTGATTTTTTATAAAAAAGGAGCGGAAATTTCCGCTCCTTTTTTGACTATAGCCTACGAGTTTGTTAAAATGAAATAGTATGTAGGTATAGAATTACTGATGGTATAAAAAGAAATGAATATTCTTGTGAGTTTACTCGGTCATGCTTGTATCGGGGTCTCCTTCCTGATTTCTTTTACCATCACTTTTACAACGCTTGTACTATAAAAGGAGCTGTGTCCATGTTTGATAAGTTTTTTGACAGACTCTTCAATGGATCCAATGAGAAGGAAATCAAAAAGATCCGTAAAATTGTAGAGCAACAGATCAATCCTTTGGAGGATGGTCTGAAGAAGCTGAGCGATTCTTCTCTGGCGAACAAAACCAATGAATTCAAAGCACGTCTTGCCAAGGGTGAGACACTGGATGATATCCTACCGGAGGCTTTTGCGGTCATTCGTGAAGCCTCTCGCCGCGTGCTGGGGATGCGTCACTTCGATACCCAGCTGATTGGCGGTATTATTCTGCATCGCGGTAACATCGCTGAGATGTGTACCGGTGAAGGCAAGACGCTGGTTGCTACGGCACCGGTCTATCTGAATGCGCTGGAAGGAAAGGGCGTCCACGTTATTACCGTCAATGATTATCTGGCGAAACGAGATAGCGAATGGATGGGACAGGTATATAAATTTCTGGGTCTCTCCGTCGGCCTTATTATTCATGATCTGGATTTCAACCAGAGAAAAATCGCATACAATTCGGATATCACCTACGGAACAAATAATGAATTCGGTTTTGATTACCTGCGTGATAACATGGTCACTTCCCTCGATCAGATGGTACAGCGCCCGCTGCACTATTGCCTGATCGATGAGGTGGACTCCATCCTGATCGATGAAGCCCGTACACCGCTGATCATTTCCGGTCCGGGGCAGAAATCGACAGATGCCTACTACACCGTCGCCAAACTCGTCCCACAGCTGAAAAAAGAGGAAGACTACACCATCGATGAGAAGCAGAAGACGGTAGCACCGACCGAAGCCGGTGTGGCAAAGATGGAAAAGCTGCTGCATGTAGAGAACCTCTATGATGCAGAGAATCTGGAGCTGAATCATCTCTTTGTCCAGGCACTCCGTGCACAGACCATGATGACCCGCGATAAAGACTATGTAGTCAAGGACGGGGAAGTCGTTATCGTTGATGAATTCACCGGCCGTCTCATGTATGGCCGCCGCTATTCCGATGGTCTGCATCAGGCGATCGAAGCCAAGGAAGGGCTTGAAGTGCAGCGTGAAAGCCAGACGCTAGCGACGATCACTTTCCAGAACTATTTCCGTATGTATGACAAGCTGGCAGGTATGACCGGTACGGCGAAGACGGAAGAACAGGAATTCATTAAAATTTATGGGCTGCCAGTCCTTCAGGTACCGACGAACAAGCCGATCCAGCGTAAGGATCTGCCGGATGTCATTTTCAAGAACAAACGCGGTAAGTATAAAGCGGTCGTCAGAGAAGTAGAGCGCCGTCATGCGACGGGGCAGCCAATGCTGATCGGCACGACATCTATCGAGCAGTCTGAAGAACTTTCGCATATGCTTGATCAGGCGAACATTCCGCACTCTGTCCTGAATGCGAAGTACCATGAGCGAGAAGCAGCCATTGTTGCGCTGGCCGGTCAGAAGGGCGCGGTCACGATCGCGACGAACATGGCAGGCCGAGGCACCGATATTTCTCTGGGGGAAGGCGTCGCAGAACTTGGCGGGCTTGCCATCATCGGTACGGAACGACATGAAAGCCGCCGTATCGATAACCAGCTCCGTGGACGTGCCGGTCGTCAGGGGGATCCGGGTTCCAGCCAGTTCTTCCTGTCTTTGGAAGATGACCTGCTCCGTATCTTTGGCGGGGATAACATCAAGAGCTTTATGGAAAAGATGGGCCTTGAAGAGGATGAACCGATCAACAGCCGCATGGTTTCAAATGCCATTCAGAAAGCACAGAAACGTGTCGAAGCACGCAACTTTGATATTCGTAAGTACGTCTTGGAATATGATGATGTCATGAACCAGCAGCGTAAAGTCGTCTATGACCAGCGCAGAAAAATCCTTGAAGGCGAAGACATGAAAGACCAGATCCTTTCTATGGTGGATAACATCATCGAGAAGGGGATGGAGACCTATGCTGATCCGAAGCTGTATCCGGAAGAATGGGATTTCGCCGGCCTGTTGAAGTATGCGGAAAAATATTTCCTGGCTCCGGGCGACCTGAAGCTTGAAGAAATCGAAGACATGAGTCGTGAAGAAGTCGAAGATAAGCTGAAAACCATGGCTCATGAGACATACAATGCGAGAGAAGAATCCATTGGGTCTCCTATGATGCGCGAACTTGAAAAAGCAGTCATGCTGAAGGTCGTCGATTCTAAGTGGATGGAACACTTAGATGACATGGATATGCTAAAGGAAGGCATCAGCCTGCGTTCCTATGGTCAGAGAAATCCGATCGTAGAATACAAGGTTGAAGCGTTCGACATTTTCGAGGAAATGCAGCAGGCCATGATGGAAACCATCATCCTTTACCTCTATCACATCCAGATCCGCTTTACAACAGATCCGGAAGAAGGGGCGCACCTTGAAAAACCGGAAGCTCCGGCAGCTGAGGATCATTTGAAAGAAGCCAAAGAGCATTATGTCGACGACAATGGAGATGCGGAGACCGAAGCGGCTGAAGAGAAAAAATAAGCACGAATAGCATTTTCTATGATCGAGGATAGGACCTTGATCAGGATCCGCTATATTTAGTTTGTATAATCCAGCAAATGTTATTCATCAGTCTGCCACTTGGCAGCCTGATGATTTGCTGTTTTATTTTATAGTATTAAAAAATAATCACAAAACAGAAAGCGAGATGACTATCAGATGTTGGAAGATTTGAAAAAAACCTTGACAGACCTGCTGAATCATGAAAAAGAAATAAGGGATTCACTTTGACTTACCTCAGCTGAAAGAAAGAATCGCAAGTTACGATATTCAGATGAGTGATCCGACATTCTGGGATGATGCTGATAAAGCCCGCGAGATCTCACAGGCAGCGACAGAAGCCAAGGATGCCTATGATACGTATACCCGCCTCTTTGACAGAGCGGAAAGCCTGAAGGATCTTCTGGATCTTGCCATCGAAGAAGATGATCAGGGGATGGAGCCGGAAATCAAGGCAGAGCTGGATGAGCTGAAAGAGATCCTTGATAAAAAGGAGATCGAGCTTCTTTTGAGCGAACCCTATGATGCGAACAATGCCATCATTACCTTCCATGCCGGGGCAGGCGGTACCGAAGCACAGGACTGGACCGAGATGCTGATCCGAATGTATATCAAATGGGCAGAAGCGGAAGGCTTTGCTATCGAGGAGCTGAATATGCTTCCGGGTGATGAAGCCGGTATCAAGAGTGCGGAATATATGGTCAAAGGCAAGTACGCCTACGGATTCCTGAAATCCGAAAAAGGGGTCCACCGTCTTGTCCGTATTTCTCCGTTTGATGCAGCGAAACGTCGTCATACGTCTTTCTCCGCCGTGGATGTCATGCCGGAAATCAGTGATGATGTCGAAGTCGATCTGAACATGGCAGATGTTCGTGTGGATTATTATCGTTCCAGCGGTGCCGGCGGACAGCATATCAATAAGACGAGCTCGGCTGTCCGAATGACTCATATTCCTACGGGGATCGTCGCTGCCTGCCAGAATGAACGCTCCCAGTTCCAGAATAAGGAACAGTGTCTTCGTCTGCTCCGTGCCAAGCTGTATGAACTCGAGCTGAAGAAACGCGAACAGATGACCAAAGACATCGAAGGTGAGCAGCAGGCGATCGAATGGGGCAGCCAGATCCGTTCCTATGTATTCCAGCCGTATACCCTTGTCAAGGATAACCGGACGGGCATTGAAACGGGCAATATCCAGGGCGTCATGGATGGGGATCTGAATCCTTTCATTGAAGGCTTCCTGAAACAGAACAAGTTCAACATCAAAGCAAAGTAAAAGGATGGATAGAATGAAAGGTTTACAACAGACCGTCTTCAAACTGCTGGCCGTTCTGATTCTGATCGGAGCCATGGCGGGAGCCTGGATTTCCTGGCAGCGTTACCATGTAGAAGCGGCTGCCCAGACCGTTGAAATGGTCTACGATTATAACAATATCCTGGATAGTGCAGCTGTCGAGCGAACCACCACAGATGCGCTTTTTGAGCTGTATCGTAAAAATGGTGTGACTTCGCTTGCGGTCTATGATGAAACCCCGGAAAAGCTCGTGAATCACAATTTCATTCGTGTATATCGTGGTTATGAATTTCAGGCGCGGCATCCGGAGATCTCGGGCATCCTGCCAGATAAGATCTATATCCAGCCGGTGGATACAGCGGATGGAAGTACCTATTTTAAGGAAATGGCTGACCATCTCTCGCTTCTTTACAGCAGGGATGAGGTCAAGGCGATTTCAGAAAATGGGGTAGAAGCTCTTGAAGTCTCTGGCGTCTATGATAAATTCATGACGATGCCGCTTGGCATTTTCACAAATACGGTCAAACGCGCCGGATCGCATGGCTTTTATGTTGTCCTTCGTCCGGCTAATGTGGCGCATGTGCCCAAGGCCTTCATCGATGATTTTTTCCACGCGGTCGATGCTTCGGATAAAGTCAGCGGTGTCATTTTCCAGGGAAAAGAAGTTTTCGGCTACAAGGAATATCAGAAAGAAGTCTCTCAGGGGCTCAATCAGCGTCGCATCCCGATCGTCATGATCGAAGCGCAGAGTCAGCTCGGCTTTGAACCACAGGCAGGGCTGCTGGATATGGCGCGTCATTCGGATTACCATCTGGTGCGTCTCTATGCGATGTCCAAGGATGAGCTGATCAAGCTGAATCAGAAAGAAGCCGCGGCTCGATTCTATATTTCGGATATCGAAAGAAATATCCGTATGAATCTTTTCCCATCGTATAAGTTTGCACTTGATGGAAAAACGCTCTCTGAGACGAATGCGGCATACATCGCCGGCGTCAGGGATCGTCTAGAAAATCATGGCTTTTCTGTCGGCAAAGCCTCTGTGATGGATGCCTATTTCCCGGAGAAACCGCTTCGCGCTGTCGCTATGGCAGGTGCGGTATCTCTTATCGTGCTGACCTTGCTTTTACTCATTCCGCAGCTTTCCCGGTATGGAATGGTAATAGAAGCGGTGGGGCTCATCGTGGCAGAAGCGCTTTACTGGCTCCTCCATGTGAATATCCTTCTGCAGCTTCTGGCGCTTGGCGCGGCGGTCTGTACGCCTGTTGTCGTTGTGTCGCTCTTCCTTCAGTATTGCGTAAAAAAGAAAGATACGGCTTTCTCGGAGGTCGGCTGGGGACGTCTCTTCGGTGAGTCAGTCATGATCCTTTGGGGTTGTGGGATCCTTTCGCTGATCGGAGCCTGCTTCGTCAGCGGTCTTCTGAGTGATATCCGTTTCTTTCTGGAAATGGAATATTTCCGTGGCGTCAAAGCGACTTTTGTGTTGCCGCTGGTTCTGATTTCCGTTGTCTACATCCAGAAATTCCCATTTTTCGGAAAAACTGTGACATCTGATAAGGATTTTGTTTCCTTTGTCAAGAAATTCTGCTCGATCCAGATTCGTCTGGGACTTCTTGTAGGACTTGGCATTCTGGCCATCGTCGGCTTGGTCTTTATTGGACGCAGTGGTAACAATGGGGCTCCTGTTCCGCAGTTTGAGATCGCGCTTCGCCGTTTCCTTGAAGATGTGATGTATGCACGCCCCAGAGAGAAGGAATTTCTCTTCGGACATCCTGCTGTGCTTGTCTCTCTTGCTGCGCTCTATCGGAAATGGCCGCAGCTCCTGCACTATTTCCTGATCGTCGCTGTGACGATCGGGCAGGGATCTATGGTGGAAACTTTCGCACACATGAGGAGTCCGTTTATTCTTAGCTTTATTCGTGGACTGGATGGGCTGGCCGCCGGTACGCTCTCTATGGTGGGCGCACTTCTTGCCGTCATGATCCTTGTCCGTCTGACGAAGTTCTTTGGAGAACGATATGGCAAAGTATAATATTGTGATCTCCGGTTATTATGGATTTCATAATGCCGGGGATGAAGCGATGCTGCTTGCCATACTACAGGCGCTTCGGAAGACCTTCAACGCGCCCTCTATCACTGTGATCTCGGGAAATCCTTCGGATACGGCAAGAACATTCGGAGTGAAGGCTGTGCCTCGCTTCGGCATCCTGCCGATCCTCTCGTCTCTTTTTCGTACAGATCTGCTGATCAGTGGCGGCGGGAGCCTGCTGCAGGATGTGACCAGCTGGAAAAGCATGATCTATTATCTCACCATCATCATTGTTGGTGTGTTTTTCCGGAAACAGGTCTTCCTCTATTCGCAGGGGATCGGTCCTGTGCGTTACCGCATCATCCGTATTATACTGAAGCATGTATTAAACCATGTGGATGCCATCACGGTGCGTGACAGTGAGTCGAAGGGATTCCTTCAGCGACTCGGGGTACATCGCACCATTTATACGACGGCGGACGCTGTACTTTCTCTTGATCCTGTTTCTTTGGAGAAAGGGAAGGAAATCCTCGCAAGGAATCATGTGGACCCTTCGAAGAAACGGGTCGGTATCGCCATACGCAGCTGGGCGGATACTTCTCGCTGGATGAAGCCGCTTCGTGCCTATATCGAGCGGCTCACTCGGGAGAGGGACTGCTCGGTCGTCTTGATTCCGATGCAGTTTCCGGAAGACAAGCGCGCAGCGGAAGCAGAGATCGAAGAGAGCGACAGAGTCCATGTGCTAAAGGAATCCTACAGCATTGAAGAGTTGATTTCACTCATGGGGAATATGGATGTCGTCGTGGGTATGCGGCTGCATGCCATGATCTTCTCTGCTTTGATGCATGTCCCTTTTCTGGGTATCTCTTATGATCCGAAAATTGATAATTTCTTGGCACTGATTCATAGAAAAGCATCCTGCTCGATTCATCATATGGATGCTGAAACATTGTACAAGGATACTTGCCGTTTCCTGGATGCGCCGGCCTCGCCAGAAGAATGGAAGCAGGTCGACGAACTGAGAAAACAGGCTTGTGAGAATGTAAAAATATTGAAATCTTTAGTGAATCACAAGGAGGAAAACAAATGAGTCAGCTGACAGCAGAAGAGCTTACTGCTCTCAAAAGCAAGGCAAAAGATGTACGCATCGACATTTTGAAAATGATCACAGAAGCCAACTCCGGCCATACGGGTGGTTCTCTTTCCGCCGCGGACATCCTGACCTTGTTGTTTTTCCATGAAATGAAGGTAGATCCCAAAGATCCGAAGAAGGCTGACCGTGACCGTCTGGTCCTCTCCAAAGGCCATGCAGCACCGGCCCTCTATGCCGTACTGGCAGAAAAAGGATATTTCCCCAAAGAAGAACTGGATACACTTCGTCAGGCAGGTCATATGCTGCAGGGGCATCCGGACATGAAACATACACCGGGTGTCGACATGACGACAGGTTCTCTGGGGCAGGGCATCAGTGCTGCCTGCGGTATGGCGCTTGCTTCCAAGATGAACAAGGCTGACTGGAGAGTGTATGCGATCCTGGGGGATGGCGAACTCGAAGAAGGACAGGTCTGGGAGGCAGCCATGTATGCGGCGCATTACAAGCTCGACCATCTGACGGCTTTCGTAGATAACAACGGGCTGCAGATCGATGGACCGATCACAGAGGTCATGTCCTCACTTCCTATCGGAGAAAAATTCCAGGCTTTTGGCTGGCATGTCATTGAAACCGATGGGCATGATATGGAAAAACTTCATGAAGCTATTGAAGAGGCAAAGACCATTTCCGGCAAACCGACCATGATCGTCATGAAGACGGTCAAGGGCAAAGGCGTACCGGAAATTGAAAACCAGGTCGGCTGGCATGGCAAGGCACCAAGCAAAGAAGAATGTGAAAGATTTATTAAAGCAGTGGAGGCAGAATGATGGGTAATGCAACTCGTGACGCATACGGTGAAGCACTGAAAGAACTCGGTTCTGTAAATCCTGATATCGTAGTTTTGGATGCTGACCTCTCTGCATCCACCAAGACGCAGGTTTTTGCCAAAGCATATCCGGGTCGTTTCTTTGATACGGGCATTGCTGAAGGAAATATGATGGGTGTGGCAGCCGGTCTTGCTGCGGCTGGCAAGATCCCATTTGCTTCGACATTTGCTGTTTTCGGTGCGGGCAGGGCGTATGAGCAGATCAGAAACTCCATCTGCTACCCGAAGCTGAATGTCAAAGTGGCGGTCACTCATTCCGGTCTGACGGTCGGTGAAGATGGTGCGACCCACCAGATGCTCGAAGACATTACACTCATGCGTGCGCTGCCGAATATGACGGTTGTCGTTCCGGCTGATGCCGCTGAGACGAAAGCTGTGATCAAGTGGGCAGCGGACTACCATGGTCCGGTGTATATCCGTATGGGCCGCGCGAAATGCGATGATATCTGTCCAGAGGATTATACCTTCACTCCGGGCGTTTCTTATGAAGCGGTTTCCGGCAGTGATGTGACCATCATCGCCTGCGGTATCATGGTCGCTAAAGCCGTGAAAGCAGCAGAGCTTTTGAAAGAAAAAGGAATTTCTGCGAGAGTGATCAACATGAGCTCCATCAAACCGATCGATGAGAAAGCCATCCTGAAAGCGGCAGAAGAGACGGGTGCGATCCTGACCTGTGAAGAACATACGGTAAAAGGTGGGCTTGGCGGCGCTGTCGCTGAGGTACTTTGTCTCCATAAACCGGTACCGATGTCTATGATCGGAACGGAAGACACCTTCGGTGAATCCGGCAAGGCTGATGATCTGCTTGAAAAATATGGTCTCACCGCAGAACACATTGCGGAAGAAGCAGCCGCATTGATCGCCAGGAAGTGAGGATTTAATGATTACGTTTGATCAGGTGTCCCTGCAGTACGATGCAAAACACACCGCGCTCAGTAACATTAATATTCATATCGACAAAGGGGAGTTCGTTTTTATCGTGGGTCCTTCCGGCGCCGGTAAATCGACATTTGTTAAAATTTTGACACATGAGCTGGTGCCGGAACAGGGCACAGTCGTTGTCAATGGTCTTACGATCAATAAGCTGAAATCCAGTAAGATCCCATACTATCGGCGTACGCTGGGGATTGTATTTCAGGATTTCAGACTGCTCTCCGAAAAGACCGTATACGAAAATATTGCCTTTGTTCTTCGCGTTACGGGGGCAAAGAGCCGTGAGATCAAGCCGAAGGTACAGCGTGTGCTGGATCTAGTCGGACTGCGTGGAAAGGAGAAGGAGCTTCCTTCCAAGCTCTCGGGTGGTGAACAGCAGCGCGTGGCGATTGCCCGTGCTCTGGTGAACCAGCCGATCCTTCTCATCGCGGACGAACCGACAGGAAATCTGGATCCGAATACGTCGGAAGATATCATGAAGCTGTTCAACGAGATCAACCACATGGGGACGACCATTATCATGGTCACTCATAACAAGGATCTGGTCAATGCGATGCATAAACGTGTCGTCATGATCGAAGAAGGGCATATTGTGAATGATGTAAAAAAGGGAGGCTATGACCTGAATGTTTAGTTCATTATCCTATTTCTGGGGTGAAACATTCCGTTCCCTTTTCAGAAATCGCTTTATGGCCATCGCTTCCGTCCTGACCGTGACATTATCTATGTTTATCTTGGGCGTCTTTCTTTCAGCCGTGCTGAATATCAACCACATGGCGTCTTACCTTGAAAATCAGGTCGAGATGACGGTTTATCTGAAGGACGGACTCACGACCGATCAGGTCATGGGTATCGGCAAGTATCTGAAAGCGCAGCCCGGCATGAAGGAGATCAAATTCACAAACAAAGACCAGGCGATGAAGGATTTCCGTGAACGCATGGGGGATCAGCAGGGGCTTCTCGATGCTATCAATGGCAATCCTCTCCCCGCATCGTACCAGATGTCCTTCCAGACGCCGGAGCAGCTGAAAACAGCGGCGGAAGTTGTCGCCAAGTATCAGGGTGTCGAGACTGTCCAGTATGGGAAGGATATCATCGAACAGCTTTATAAAGTTGCACAGGTCATCCGTCTCTCGGGGATCGTACTCATCATCTTCCTGGCCGGTGCCGAGCTCTTTATAATTTCTAATACCATCCGCCTTACGGTTTTTGCCAGAAGAAGAGAGATCCAGATCATGAAGTACGTCGGTGCCTCCAATGGCTTCATTCGCTGGCCGTTCCTTTTCGAAGGCATGGTCATCGGGTTTTTAGGATCCGGATTTGCTTCGCTCATTCTGTGGGAAGGCTATAAAACGGTCGTCTCCGAAATGGCAGCAGCTGGTCTTGTCTTCATTCCGATGATTCCGCTATGGCCATTTATGGGATATACCACTCTCATTATTTTGGCGGCCGGCATTGTGATCGGTGTCATGGGGAGTGCCATTTCGCTCCGTAAGTATATGAAGGTGTAATCATGAAAACACATCAGAAGATACTTTCGGCAGCGATCGCCTCTTTGCTGCTGACAGGGGCGGTGGTTCCCTCGATTGCAGACGATCTGGAGGATGAGCTGCAGGATATTCAGGGGCAGATCGATGAGTCGCGTTCTTCGCAGGAGAGCTGGCAGCAGGTCATCGAAGATGTTGCTGTCGAGTTGAAAGCCATTCAGGCAGACCTTGATGCGGCGAATGCCCGTCTGAAGAGCATTCAGGACGAGCAGGCGAAAGTGAATGCGGAGATCCGCCAGACGGAGGAAGAGATCCGCAAAGCGCAGGCCTATCTGGAGCAGCGCCAAAAGGTGCTGAACCTTCGTGTGCGTTCGATCTATAAATTTGGTCAGCTGAATTATTTGGAAGTCATTATGGGAGCGAAAAGCTTCAGCGATTTTGCGAACCGACTGGAACTTTTGAAACGCATCATCCAGTCTGACTACAGCCTGATTCTGGAGATTCAGGATCAGAAGGCGAAAATCGAAGCAAAGAAAGCCGAATTGGAACAGGATCGGGCAAGGCTCGATGCTTTGGCAGAAGAAGCGAAGAAGGTACAGGCAGAGGTCGCGAAGAAGAAAGCCGAGCAGCAGAGAGTCCTTGATAATGCGAAAGCCAATAAGGCGGCAGCAGCACAGATGGAGCAGGATCTCATTGCCCGTTCGAATGCTGTCAAGGATCTCATTCAGGAGCGCATCCGTCAGGCAGAGGCGGCAAGGCAGGCGCAGCAGGAAGAAAGCGGCAGCAGTGATGATAACTATGTGCAGGGCACGGGACAGCTTTCCTGGCCATGCAGCGGTGTCATCACGTCTCCCTACGGATATCGTACCCATCCGATTTTCGGGCGTACCATCTATCACTCGGGGATGGATATCGGTGTCGACTATGGTACGCCGATCCATGCAGCAGACAGCGGGACTGTCATTTATTCCGGCTGGATCAGCGGCTACGGCAATGCCGTCATCATTGATCATGGCGGCGGTATGCAGACGCTGTATGGGCACAACCAGTCTCTCAATGTATCGGAAGGGCAGTCCGTGTCAAAAGGAGACGTCATTGCCTTTGCCGGCTCGACCGGAAACTCGACGGGGCCGCACTGCCATTTCGAAGTGGAAATCAATGGGCAGGCTGTCGATCCTATGGGATATTTATGATGAAAAAACAAATCTGGCATTTTTTCAAAAACTATGCGCCCGGCTTTGTGCTGGGGGTGGTATGTACCGCATCTTTGGCTGGAGGTGCGGTATTCCGCTTTACGGATGATCCGAAGGCACTCATTACATTCCTGCTTGATTTTCAGGAGATCAAGCAGAACTACTTCCGTCCGATAGAGGATAAGACGCTCTTTGCCGGAGCATCGCAGGGGATGTTTGCCTCTGTCGGCGATCCTTATACCATGGTACTTTCCGGGGATGCGTATGAATCCTTCATGCAGAGCGCTACGGGAGAATATGGCGGGATCGGCGTCGTCATGGGGCAGGGAGAGAACAGCAGGCCGGTCATTTTGAAGGTTTTCGACCGTGGTACGGCGCATGATGCGGGGCTTGATGTCGGAGATGTACTTCTTGCCATAGATGGCAAAGAAACGGATGCGCTCGGTCTTACAGGGACGGCATCGGCTGTCCGTGGAGAAAAAGGAACGACGGTAGAGATCGATGTCGAACGGAATGGCGAAACCATGCATTTTACCGTGGAACGGTCAGAGATCTCCATGCCGACGGTGCAGAGTGCGATGGCCGGTGACGATATTGGCTACATTCATATTTTCTCCTTCGGGAAGCACACTGCCGATGATTTCCGTGACCAGCTCGCTTCTTTGAAGATCGCCGGAGCCAAGAAACTGATCATTGACGTTCGCATGAATCCAGGCGGGATGATCTATGCAGTGACTGATGTGGCGAATCAGATACTCACTAAGGGAACGGTCGTGAGCTATCACACCAAGAATGGCGAGTCAGAGTCCTATGATATCGAGGGAATAGAGGATCCTTTGCCGATGGCTATCCTGATCGATAAGAATAGTGCCAGTGCTTCTGAGATCCTGGCCGGTGCGGTGCAGGATAAACAGGAAGGGATCATCATTGGGGAAAATTCCTATGGCAAAGGGACGGTGCAGGCGGTCTTTGACGCCGGCGAGCAGAAGGCACTCAAGATCTCTATCGCAGAGTATCGGACGCCTTCCGGTAAGATGATCGACAAGGTGGGCATCCATCCGGATATTGAAGTCTCGCAGACAGGATTTCCTTTCGATCCCTCCACCGACTCTGTCTATCAGAAGGCAATCGAAGTACTGTCCGCCGGGAGCTGACGGGTTTCCTTGGGACGTCGCTCCCGGGGAGGGCGTCAGGCTTCTGCTGCTGGGCATTGATCTTTTATAACGAATGAGGGATACGCATGGATACGATCAAACTGACTCGCATGGCCTTTTTTGGCTATCACGGTGATGAGCCGGAGGAGACGAAATTAGGACAGCGTTTTTATATCGATGTGGAGCTGCATCTTGATTTATCCAAGGTCGGAGAGACGGACTGTCTCGAAGACTCTGTGAATTATGTAGCGGTGTACCAGATGGTGAAAGAACGGGCGGAGGGCGGCCCTTACAAGCTGCTGGAACGCCTCGCCGGCGTCATCAATACAGATGTTCTCGCTGCTTTTCCGCTGGTAGATGAGATTACGACCACGGTTCACAAACCAGGTTCTCCCATTCCCGGGATTCTGGACGATGTATCAGTGACACTGAACAAAAAGAGAGAAAAATGAATCAAAAATATATCATTTCCCTTGGGTCCAATCAGGGGAATTCGCTGGCCATTCTGAGGCAGGCGGCCGCAACGCTCGAGGCGGCAGAGGGACTTCATATCGAGAAGAAGTCTGCCATCTATGAGACGCTGCCCTGGGGCAAAACCGACCAGCCTGTCTTTCTGAATGCTGTGATGGAGATCAGCTGGGAAGGACCTGCCGACGATTTGATGGCACTTTTGCTGTCTGTCGAAAAAGAGTTTGGACGCACCCGAGATGTGCATTGGGGGCCGAGGACGCTGGATCTGGATCTGATTTACAGTGACGGCATCCAGAGTGATACCCCATTTCTTCATTTGCCGCATCCCTATTTCTGGGAGCGGTCTTTTGTGCTGGTCCCGATGGCGGATGTCTGCCCGGATTTCATGTATCAGGGGACATCCATCCTATCTCGTATCTGGACGCTTCATGGAGAGAAAGAGGTCAAGCGGACAGCGTATGGCTGGGAGGGAGAAGAATGACTGAAAAGATTCCGATGATCGCAGATGTGCGTGCGGCGGCTGCTGAGGCAGCGCTTCCGCCTTTTGTGATGGATACCGCGATGGGGCCGCAGCTTGCGAAAGAGTGCGCGGCGCGGCTGTCTCATTCCTGGGAGATGGATTCCGCTTCTTCTCCGACAGTCCTGACGGGGATCGCAAGCTCGCAGAAGGTGCTGGCACTCTCGGCGGCCATGCAGTCTTTCGGGACGGCCATCGTTGTCGTGCCGGAGCAGAGGGATATTTTCCGCTGGGAGGAAGACCTTGCCTTCTTCCTGCCGGAGACACCCATTTATTCCTTTCCACTCGTCGAAGAGACTGGCTTTCAGGTGACATTCTCCAGTACGGAGCGGTTGCGTGACCGGATGCGGACATTGGGAGCCATGCTGACAGGAAGACCGGGCATCATCCTTGCTACAGCCGTGGAAGCGTCGCAGAAGGTGGTCAGCCCATCGCAGATGGAGGAGAGTGCATTTCAGGTCTCTGTCGGAGAGGAGATCGGATGGAACGCTTTGCAGGAGAAGCTGACGTCTGCCGGCTATGAACGGGTGGATCAGGTCGAGCGCTGCGGTCATTTTGCGGTGCGCGGTGACATCATCGACATTTTCTCTATCAATGAAGAGCATCCTGTCCGCATCGAGCTTTTTGATGATGAAGTCGACAGCGTGCGGCTTTTTGATGAGGATACGCAGCGCTCGATCGAAGACAGAAAGTCGCAGGTTTTCCTGCCACTTGGCGGTAAGGGCGTGGGAGAGGCGCTTGTCTTCTCATACCTTTCGAAGGCCCTTGTCTTTTATGATGAACCGCAGCGGTGTGAGGAGGCACTGAAACGATACTTCAAGGAGGATGCCGCGCATAAAAAGGCGGCGCTATCCTGGAAAGAGGTCATCGGACAGGCGCGCAAGGCGAAGAATAAGGAAATCGTATGCACTCTGCTCAAGCGAAAGCTGACAGGCTTTGATACGGTGCGGGATGTGGCATGGCAAGGTCACACCATGACGAACTACCAGCGGCAGATCCCGATCTTCATGGAGGATCTCAAAAATCTGCTCGCAAAAGGATGGAAAGTCCTCTCTCTCGCTCCCCGGCCCTCGGAGGAAAGGGAGCTTTCTGCGCTTTTTTCGGATTTCCATATCCCAGAGAGCCGCATGCTGGAGGCGGGGAAGGTCACGCTGATTCATGGTCTTCTGTCGGAGGGCTTTGAGCTTACCGATGATACACTGGCTGTCATTACAGCGGGAGATGTACTGGGGAAGCAGAAGGTGCGCCGCGTGCGTTCCGGTCCGAAGGGGAAGCAGATCCGCTATTTCTCTGATCTGAATCCTGGCGACTATGTCGTACAGGCTGCGCATGGTATCGGTAAGTACCTCGGGATCCGTACCATCGAGCTTTCCGGCATTCACAGGGACTATATCACGATCCAGTATGCGGGAAATGACAAGCTCTATCTTCCTGTCGAAAAGATCTCTACGCTGGAAAAATATATCGGCCCGGAAGGGGAAACGCCGAAGCTCCATAGCATGGGAAGCAATGCGTGGACGAAGGCGCGGGCGAAGGCCAAAAAGTCCATCGAGGAATTGGCAGAAAAGCTGCTTGCCATCTATGCAAAGCGTGAAATCACGGTGGGGATCGCTTTTGCCCCAGATACGGCCGAGCAGCGTGAATTCGAAGACACATTCCCCTATGTGGAAACGACAGATCAGCTGCTGGCGATTGATGCCATCAAAAAAGCCATGGAGAAACCGATGCCGATGGATATGCTCCTATGCGGAGATGTGGGCTTTGGCAAGACGGAAGTCGCGATGCGCGCGGTCTTCAAATGCATCATGTCCGGCTATCAGGCATTCGTCCTTTGTCCGACGACGGTTCTGGCGGAGCAGCATTATAAGAATTTCAAGGAACGGATGGAAGGCTTCGGTGTCCGTCTGGCAGTACTGAACCGTTTCACGACAGCCAAGGAAAAGAACCGCATCTATCAGGAGATGGAAAGCGGCACTCTGGATGTGGTCATCGGTACCCATGCGGTCCTGAATAAGAGGGTGCATCCAAAGAGGCTGGGGCTTCTCGTCGTCGATGAAGAGCAGCGCTTCGGTGTCGTGCAGAAGGAGAAGTGGAAATCTCTGGCATCGGGCATCGATGTCCTGACACTGTCGGCGACACCGATCCCGCGCACCCTTCACATGAGTCTCACCGGCGTCCGCGATATGGTGACGATCACGACACCGCCATCGAATCGCCATGCGATCCAGACGTATGTGACGGAGTATGATGACCGTATCGTCAAGGATGCCATTCTCCGTGAAAAAGAGCGAGGCGGGCAGACGTTCTTCGTCTACAACCGCATCGAAACGATCGCTGCGATGGCTGACCATTTGCGAAGCATTCTTCCCGAAGATGTGACCATCGGCATCGCCCATGGGCGCATGGAAGGCCGCCAGCTTGAAAAGGTCATGCTCGATTTCTATCAGGGAAAGTATGATGTCCTTCTCTGCACGACGCTCATCGAGAATGGTCTGGACCAGCCGAATGCGAATACCATGCTTGTCTATGATGCTGACCGCTTGGGGCTTTCACAGATCTATCAGATGCGAGGGCGCGTCGGTCGTTCAGAAAAGATCGCACGGGCGTGGTTCTTCTACCGGCGGGGGAAGGTGCTTTCCGAGGTGGCAGAAAAACGACTGGATACGATCCGTGAATTCACCGAGCTCGGAAGCGGCTTCAAAGTCGCCATGCGGGATCTGGAGATCCGCGGTGCCGGAAATCTTCTCGGGAGAGAGCAGCATGGTAATATTGCCAGCATCGGCTTTGCGGCATACTGCTCCATGCTTGAAGAAGCGGTGGAGCAACTGCGCGCCGTCCGTGAGAACCGGCCTGTACCGAAGAAGCTGCCGAATACCACGATCGAGTTCCGTCAGGATGCGTATCTTGACAGCGGATATATCGCAAATCAGGAACAGAAGATGGAGATCTAT
>OHBM01000020.1_pt1 | contig 109925 bp, 97 predicted proteins | sample 1577251 | NCBI WGS metagenome assembly OHBM01 (sample SAMEA3541557, study PRJEB24748) | human gut metagenome | biome: human gut; feature: human-associated habitat; material: faeces | place: China | collected 2012 | reverse complement strand
CCCGTTTGGAGCGGACAGCCTTCCCGCTAAAGCGTGCAGGCTGTTCCGTTCAAGCAGAATATGCACGTCTGCAGAAATGTAGGCGCCTTGTTATGTTTAGAAGTGCTTTTTCGTGCAGAGTGTGTTATACTGATTATCATAGAAATAATCTGGCAAAAGGCGGAAGATATGAAAACAGAAATCGAGTCAGAACAGACAAAGATCGGGCTGGAGATCCCTGAGTCATATGAGCTTTCAGAAAATGAGGACGGAGACCGGACATATGCCTGCTTTGAACGACCGGGCAGCAGTGATATGGTATTCAGCTTCCTCTTGGAAGCGGATGAAGAAGATTTTCAGGATGCAGAGGACTATATCAGACGGGAATTTGCAGATGATTGCGCTGAAAATAAATGTAAAACGAAGATCTGCGAGCAGGCATATCTGCAGGGCAGAATGTACTACTATTATATTGTGAGTTTTAAAGATATGCATGCACGCTTTCAGAAGCTGGTAGCAGCATGTGATATCAGACCGGGAGAAATTTATACTGTTGATACGGACTGGGTGGATAAAAAGGAAGTACTGACGATTGATGCGGTCAGTCTGTTTCTGGACATTGCTGTCTCAGAGAAAGAATAAGCATAACGCTTTATGGGGGGGAAAGCGGTTGCAGGGAGGGTACAGGGTATGGAAAAAATACAAGAGCGCATAATAAACATAACGGATAAACTGGAGAATAACTGTGTGATCGGTGCAATCAGGCAGGGTATGATCCTGATGATCCCGCTGCTTGTAGTCGGCTATATGTCTGCCATGCTGATCAATTTGCCGATTCCCGCATTTCAGCATTTTTTGTCAGAGCTTTGGGGCGGATGTATCAGAGCATTTTTGGAGAATGCTTATGTCAGTGTGAATGAATTTTTTGCCGTCTATCTGACTGTTGCAACAAGTGTCAGTTACTCCATGATGAAGCGCAGAAGGTGCGGCATTTACGAAAGCACCGGAAATATTGTTGTTCTGGTGGTCATTACACTGGCAGCCTTTGCCGCCTATGCAGGCATTGGGTATGAAGATTTTTCCGTTGCAAGATGCAGCAATATGTATGCATTTAATGCCTTGCTTGTAGCACTGATTTCCGGCGGTATTTACTATGCTCTGAAAGAAAGCAGATTTCTGCAGACAAAGCAGAGGACAAATGCGGATAATGTTTATATCGGAGCGGTAGAGGGAATTCTGCCGGCGGTTGTGATCATTGGCTTTTTTGTATTGCTCAGACAAGTAATTTATGTGTTGTTTGGTGTATACGGCTTACAGGAGCTGTTGGAAATTGTGTTCAATTTTCTGCTAAAGCCCTTGAAAAACGGTGTGGGCGCAGGGCTGATCATAATCCTGCTGACGCATAGTCTGTGGTTTTTCGGTATTCACGGGCATAATATGCTGGATACAGTGATCAAACAGAACTTTGCAGATGTGACAGCAGGTATTTTCAGTAAAACAATGCAGGATGTGTTTGTAAATCTGGGAGGAACGGGTGCAGCCCTGTGTCTGGTGATTGCCATACTATTGTTTGCAAAGAAAAAAGGAGCCCGTCAGCTGGCGGGCATGGCAGCACCGAGTGTACTGTTTAATATAAGTGAGATTGCGCTTTTTGGTATTCCCGTGATTTTGAATCCAATCTTCCTTATTCCGTTTTTGCTCGTACCGGTTTCTAATTTCCTGATCACATATGCAGCCATTTATCTCGGACTGGTTCCGCATGTGATCCGGGAGATAGACTGGACAACGCCGATATTCCTGAGCGGCTATCAGGCAACCGGTTCCTGGGCAGGCGTGATTTTGCAGCTTGTCTGTCTGACGGTCGGTATTCTGATCTATAAGCCGTTTATCGGTTTGTATGAAAAGGAAAATGAGCGGCGTATGCTTCGGGATGTGAAACGTCTGGTAGAGGAGATGCAGCGGGAAGAGGAAAACATTGCAATCTCTTATCTGACGAAACGTGAGGATGATCTCGGGCATATAGCACGTATCCTGGCAGCAGATCTGGTGGATGCGGTCCGGAAAAAAGAACTGTTTCTGGTATATCAGCCTCAGGTAAACTGTGAGGAGGTCTGCATCGGTGTAGAAGCATTGATCCGCTGGAAGCATCCGGAGATCGGGTTCATTTATCCACCGCTGATCATCCAACTTGCCAAGGAGAAAAAAGTACTGCATAAACTGGAAGAATATATTATTGATGAGGCAGCCAATGTACTATCCAGGCTGGAGCCGCTGATACCGCAGGATTTCAAAATTTCCGTGAATATCACCAATGAATCTCTTGCATGGGAGGATCTGGAAGAGCACATTGCGGAAGCAGTGGAAAAATACAAAATATCAAGCAAGTACCTATGTCTTGAGATAACAGAACAGGATGCACTTTCTTCTTCTGATGTTGTAACGGATAAGATCAGGAATCTGAAGGCGAGAGGACATCGTTTCCTGATCGATGATTTTGGAATGGGACATACCTCTCTTATGTATCTGCAGACAAATTATTTTGATGTGGTAAAGCTGGATGGTGCGCTGACGAGAGATATACTGACCAATGAGAGAAATAGAGATATCATTTCATCCATTGTATATCTGGGAAAATCTCTGCATTTTAAGATCATAGCAGAATATGTGGAGACAAAGGAGCAGAGAAATAAGCTGAAAGAGCTGGGATGTGATGCATTTCAGGGCTATCTGTACAGCAAACCGCTGGAATTTGATGAACTGATCAGATGGCTGGAGCAGCATAAATAACGGAAAAATAAACTGGTATGGTAAAAATAATGCAAATTGGCTGTTTTGACGAAGCCACGCGCGTGTATAATAGCCTTCAAAGAATATATCGTTTTATGAGGAGGTCTATTATGAATAAGAAACTTACGACCAGTGTAACAGCAGCAATGCTTGCAGCCCTTACCTGTATTGCTACAATGGTGATCAAGGTTCCGACGATCGGAACAAATGGGTATGTCAATATCGGTGATTCTGTGGTAGTATTGTCAATGTGGATTTTAGGAAATCCTTATGGTGCACTTGCAGCGGGTATCGGTTCCGGTCTTGCGGATCTGATCTCAGGCTATGGCAGTTATGTACCGGGAACGGCAGTGATCAAATTTGCGATGGCTTTTGTGGGCTATCTGGTATATAAGGCAATGGCAAACGGGAAAATCCCGAAAACAGCCGCTTATATTGTCAGCAGTCTTGTAGCGGAAGTGATCATGGTAGCCGGCTACTTCTTATATGAAGCCACTTTCCTGGGATATGGTGTAGCGGCCGCAGCATCCATACCAAGTAATATGGTACAGGGCATCACCTGTCTGGTACTTGGTAATCTGCTGATCCAGGCGCTGTCAAGGGTTCCGTACATAAATGGATTGATGGTTGAAAAGAGGTAAGTATCATGTATGAGGAAATTACAGCACAGGCTGAAAAGGTAACGGAGGAGATCATCGGGGTATCGGGGATCAAAAAGGGTCAGATTCTCGTGGTCGGATGCTCAACAAGTGAGATCTGTGGAGACAAGATAGGAACGAACTCCAATCTGGATGTTGCAAAGGCTGCGTTCAAGGGTATTTACGAGGCAGCATGCAGAAAGGGCATTTATGTTGCGACGCAGTGCTGTGAACACCTGAACAGAGCGATCATTGTAGAGCGGGAAGCGGTTCCGTTTGCAGAGATTGTAAATGTAGTTCCGCAGCCAAAGGCAGGCGGTTCGCTTTCGACAACTGCTTACGAGACATTTCGCGATCCTGTGGCAGTGGAAGAGATCAAGGCGGATGCAGGTATTGATATCGGTGGAACGCTCATCGGTATGCACCTGAAAAAGGTGGCGGTTCCGGTAAGACTTGTCAACAATCATATCGGACAGGCTTATGTCTCCGCGGCGCGTACAAGGCCGAAATTTATTGGTGGACAAAGAGCCCATTATGATGATACATTAAAATAAGCAATTCAGAAGACGGCGGCTTCCTGCGAAGCCGCCGTTTCGTCTTTCTGTATAGGAAATTCCTTTGGAATCCTCTATACAGCAAAAGCAAGCAAGCTTGCAAGGATGCGCACACTTTATTCTGGAGAAGGGAAACAGGAGGGAATCCATGAAATTTTTGCATACGTCCGACTGGCATCTGGGCATGACCTGGAGAGGCGGTATTTCTTATCGGAAGGATCAGGAATTCATGATACGGCAGATCTGCCGTATCGCAGCAGAAGAGCAGGTAGACGGGATTCTTCTGGCAGGAGATATTTTTGACAAGAGCATAGCATCACAGGAAGCACTGGAACTATACGATGAGGCAATGACCGAAATCTGCAACGGACTCCGGATTCCTGTTTATCTGATCGCAGGGAACCATGACGGTGCACAGCGGATCGCGCAGTGCAGCGCACTGCTGGAAAAAAGCGGGCTATATATTGCAGGTGCACTTACCGGAAAACCGCAGAAAGTGAGAAATGGGAATGTTGATATTTATCTGCTTCCATGGATTTCTACCGATAAGGTGCGTTCTGTTTTCCCGGAGCAGGCAGAGAAGGTGCTGTCCATGGAGGATGCTTACAGAATTGTTTTGGACAGATACCGTGCGGATTTTACGCCCGGACAGAAAAATATATTGGTTGCGCACGCGTTTATTGTGAATGCGCAGACCTCGGAAAGCGACAGAGCTGCGGAAGTCGGGCGTGCAACAATGGTAAGCGCTTCGGTATTTGAAGGCTTTGATTATGTGGCACTGGGCCATCTGCACGGACCACAGCAGATCAGTGAAAGGATCCGTTACAGCGGAACGCCGATGGCATATTCCTTTGGAAAAGAAGAAAAGCAGGAGAAGAGTGTGACCGTTCTGGATACGGATACGATGCAGCAGAAAACAGTCAGTATGCCGCAGCTACATAAGAGAGTGACGCTGACAGGAAGCTTTGACGAACTGTTAGAGGCGGCTTATGAAGAAGAAATCCTACAGGGCTACGTGCGGCTGGATGTAACAGACCGCTATGTGGGGATGGAGTCGGTGGCACTGCTCCGTGAGCGCTACAGCAATCTGCTTGAGGTGACGGGCAGGGACTTTGAGCGGGAAGATGCCAGGATCACAATGTCGGTCGATGAGCTGGAACAGGCAGACAAAGATCCTGACAAGATCTTTACAAGGTACTGTGAGGACATTCTGGAGCAGGAACCGGATACACATTTGAAAGCACTTTTTGACAAGGCGTGCAGAAGTTATGAAAAGGAGGCGGAGAGCAGATGAAACCATGTACGGTAGAGTTTCAGGCATTTGGACCTTATGCGGGGCATGAACTGGTGGATTTTGAAAAGCTCGCTGCCAGGGGACTGTTCCTGATCTGCGGCAAAACAGGAACCGGAAAAACAATGATACTGGATGCCATTACCTTTGCCTTGTACGGAAAGAGCAGCGGACACGGCAGGGACGATTTTGAGGCAATGCGCTGTACGAATGCGGCTTTTGACGTGACGACATATGTCAGGTTTACTTTTGAAAACAATGGAATCTATTATCGATTTGAGCGCAGACTGGAACGCAAACGGAAAAACTTGTCTGCTTCCTATATGGTATGGCAGAAGGACGAAAATGGAACGTGGACTGCAATGTTTGAAAATGCAAAGGAAAAAATGCTGAATGAGAAAGCGGAGGAAATCATCGGGCTTTCTTACGAGCAGTTCCGTCAGGTCATTGTATTGCCGCAGGGGCAGTTTGAAAAATTCCTGACTTCCGATTCGGCAGATAAGGAAAAGATCCTGACAAGTATTTTCGGTGAGGAAAAATGGCAGGCGGTCGCACAGCTCATGTTTGAAGAAGCAACGGAGCGCAGACAGCAGCTAAAGAGTCTGCAGGAGCAGATCAGCAACAGCCTGCAGGAGGAAGCCTGTGAAACGCTGGCAGAACTGGAAGCGGTCATTGCACAGAAAAAAGAAAGACTTGTTACAATGGAAACTGCTTATCAGGAAGGTGCCTGTGAAAAACAGATCAGAGCGCTTCGTGACAGATTGGCGCTTGTCAGCAGGTTTCAGGATCTGCGCAGGGGAAAGGCACGTGTCAGGGCATATGAGGAAAAACAGCATGATCGCGCGGAGCAGGAAAAAAGAATACAGGACGCCAGAAGGGCGGAAAAAGTGAAAGAACTGCTTTTGGAACTGCACAGGGCAGAAGCTGCACAGGCAGAAAGAAAGACGGCAGTGCGGGCAGCGGATCAGGCAGCAGGGCAGGCGAAACAGCAGGCAGAACAGATCCTTTTGCAGGTGACGGCGCAGCAGCAAAAAAACGATGAGATTGAGGAAAAGAAAGCGCAGAAGATACAGCTCACAGCAAAAATAACGGATTATGAAAGTATAGCAGCATTGGAACAGAACTTTCAAAAACAACGAAAGGCTGCAGAATCCGCCTTGCAGGAGGCTGAGCAGGAAAAACAGGTTTATGAGAGCTACGCCCCCAAGCTGGTCATGCTCCATGAGGCATATGAAACCGACATGGAAGAACATCGAAAACTGCTTGCAGCCTATCTGGCAGGCATTACAGGAGAACTGGCAGCCTCCCTTGTCGAAGGACAGCCTTGTCCGGTCTGTGGCAGCAGAGAGCATCCGCAGAAGGCAGTGAGGACAGAGGCAGATACGTCCAAAGAGCACGTAGAAGAAAAAAGAGCTGAAGCAGATGCTGTCTATCAGAAGCTGCAGCAGACGATGCAAAAGCAGGAGCAGGCAAAAAAGAAGTATGAGGAAAAGCAGAGACTGGCGCAGGAACTGCAGCTTGCTAAAGAAACTGCCTATACAAGACTGGCGGAAATGCAAAACAATCTGATCCCGGAGATAGGATCGCTTGCAGAGCTGCAAAAGAAGCTGCAGCAGCTGACCGATGAGATCGGGAAGGATACGGAGAAGCTGCAGAGCCTGACGAAGATGCTGGAACAGGCAAACAACACCGTAGCGGAGACGGCGGCAAAAGCGGAGCTTGCGCGTCAGGAGGAAGAACTGACACAAAAGAAACAGGAAGCAGCTATGCAGGCGGTGGCAAAGGGGCTTTCGGAACATGGATTTGCTGATATCAAAGAGGCGGAACAGCTGCTGATGGGCGAGAAGGAGCTGGAAGGTATGCGGCGGCAGATCGCGGATTATGATGCGGGTAAAAAGGCAGCAGAGGAACAGGTAATGCGTCTGCAGGAGGAACTTGGCAGGCAGCAGGAGCCGGATGAGGAAGCCTGCAAAACAGAGCTGGCGCGGCTGGAGAAGCTGCAGGAAACTTATGCAAAGGAAACAGCAGTGTTGTCCGAAACGATCCGGAGACTGTCACAGAAGGCGGAAAAACTTGCACTGGCAGGAGAGGGACTTGAAGAAAAGCTGCTGGAGGCAGAGCAGGATCTGGCATTTGCCAAAAAGCTGCGCGGAGACGCCGGAACCGGACTGCAGAGATATGTGCTGGGCATTTTGTTCTCTTCTGTGATAGCAGCGGCTAACCGAATGCTCTCCATGGTGCACGGCGGCAGATACCGGTTATTCAGATCGGATGAAAAGGCACAGGGCAGTAATAAAAGAGGTCTGGAACTGAAAGTATACGATAAAAACAGCGAGGAACATGAGGGACGGTTTGTCAGTACTCTTTCAGGCGGCGAAAAATTTCTGGCTTCGCTTGCCCTGTCGATCGGGATGTCAACGATCGCGCAAAAGAGTGGAATCCGGATAGAAGCACTGTTTATTGATGAGGGATTTGGTTCGCTTGATGAAGATTCCATTACGGATGCCATGCAGATCCTTGGCAGTATCCAGCAGGCAAACGGCCTTGTAGGGATCATATCCCATGTGCAGCTTCTGCAGGAGCGTATTCCTACAAAACTGCGCGTGGAAGAAACGGAAAAAGGCAGTCATATCATACAGACGATCGGATAGAAATTATAGTGGTTATAGGTTCTGCCTATAAGCCACTATAATTTTTTTTGATTATACAAAAGGGCATCAGTATGGTAGTATTGGCTCATGGCAAGTAAACCTATCGAAATGATAGGGAATATGATAAAGCAGAGAGAAAAGGAGAACAGCGATGATCCAATATATACCAAGAGTTTTTAAACAATTTACCGATGAGGATTATTTAAGAGGGGCGGTTGAAACCGCAAACTGGTTGAAGACACTGGAGGTAAAAACAGAGCATGGAAAGATCTGGAAAAATTATCCGGATGATCAGAATGGTTTCGGCAGAGACATCATGCTGTTTGGGCCGACCAATATTTATTCCGGTTCTGCCGGTATTGGTATTTTTTACCTTCGTTTATATGAAGCAACGGGGGACGAACAGTATCTGGAGGAAGCAAAGGCAGCAGCAGATCATATTATTTCTGTCAAGACAGATGCCGGCTGGTATGAAAAGACACTGACCTCCGATATCGGCGGCGTGATCCCGGTACCGGGCTGGGCGATCGGATATTCCAACGGACCGATGGGTCAGGCATTGTTTCTGGATGATATTTATCAGGTGACTAAAGAAGAAAAGTACAAAGCTTATGTGCTGAAGGTTGCGGATGATCTGCTGGAAGCGGGAAAGTATACGGAAGACGGACTGCACTGGAGTAATGAGGAAGATGTTGTGGCAGACGGTGGTTTTGTGTTTTTCCTGGTGCAGGTATATGAGCATTTTGGCGGTCAGAAATATCTGGATGCAGCTTCCAAAGCGGCAGATTATATCGCAAAGGATGCACTGGATGCGCCAAACGGCGGTAAATTCTGGAAACTTCTGGATCTGACACTGATCGGATTTGAAAAAGACACGACATTTCCGGGCTTTTCACATGGAACGGCCGGAACTGCATGGATGTTTGCGGTTATTTATAAAGCAACAAAAAATGAAAAATATCTGGAACTGGCAAAAGAAGGCGCAAAATATCTGCAGGGTATTGCCGTCGGTGATGAAAATGCAGTGCTTATTCCTTATCAGGATCACCCTGTCACAGGACCGACCAATGATAAGTTCTATTTAAGCACCTGTCACGGACCGGCGGGACATACACTTCTGTTCCGTATCCTGTATGAAATCACGGGAGAGCAGGAATACCTCGATTGGTTCAAGAGAATCTCCAGAGGCACGATCCGTGCAGGCGCTCCGGAAAGATTCTCCTGGGGATTCTGGAACGCACAGTGCCAGTGCTGCGGAACAGCCGGTATTTTAGAGCATTTTGTACATGCGTATGAATTTACAAAGGATGAAGAGTTTTTGGAATATGCGAAGAGAACTGCCAAGGTGCTGCTTTCCGATTCTTCTGTCAGTGATGAAGCACCGGATCAGAGAAAATGGTACGGCGCATGGACAAGAACAATACCGGATAAAGTAGTCAGCTATGCAGGACTGTATGTCGGATCCGCAGGCTGCGCATCCGCACTTCTTAGCTTATATGCAACAGATCACCGGATCAGGCTGACGCAGTTATTTGAATATGCACACTTTGCAACGATTTAAAGCCATGAAAATCCGTAATATGGCGAATGGGGTTCTGAATCGTTGCAGATTTAGGTAGAATCAGGAAGGAAGAAAGAAAAATGAGTGAAAATAAAATTTACAGTTCAATTGCAGAGCTGGTCGGTAATACACCGCTCGTAGAGCTTGGAAATTATGAAAAGCAGCATGACCTGCATGCCAGAGTGCTGGCAAAGCTGGAATATTTTAATCCATCCGGTTCTGTGAAGGATCGTGCAGCACTTTCCATGATCCTGGATGCGCAAAAGAAAGGGAAGATCAAACCGGGTGATACGATCATCGATTTCACAAGCGGGAATACGGGAATTGCGCTGGCGGCTTATGCCAATGCACTTGGTTATAAATTTGCGGTTGTCCTGCAGCCGGGTGTTTCGGCAGAACGGACGCAGATACTGAAGGCATATGGCTGCACGTTTTTGGAATTTAAGGATATTCCGGGCGTTGTGGAGCTGATCAAAGAAGAGGGGCTTGTATTTGAGAAATTTTATAATCTGATCCAGCAGTATGCGGATGCCCATGGCTATTACTATATCAATCAGGGAAGAAACCCGGAAAATCCGCTGGCACATTACCGTACGACAGGACCGGAGATCTGGGAGGCAACAGAAGGCAAAGTGGATTATCTGGTGCTTCTGGCAGGAACCGGCGGATCGATCGTCGGTATTGGAAAATATCTGAAAGAAAAAAATCCGGATCTGAAGATCATCGGCGTACAGCCTGCCAAAGATTCCCTAAAGGATCCAAACTTCCCGGAGCGTAATACGATCGACGGCGTTTTAGTATTTGACAACGTACCAAAGGAAAAAGAAATCCTTTATTTTAAAGAATTTGGTGTCAGCTATGATGAATGTCTGGAAGTCAGTGCGGATGATGCCTATGAAACAGGCAGACAGCTTGTAAAGTTTGACGGTATCTTTTTAGGGCAGTCCGCAGCAGCGGCGATCTATGCATCTTCTCTTGTCGCAAAACGGCCGGAGGCAGAAGGAAAAACGATCGTAGCGATCTGTGCGGATAATGCATTCAAATATTTATCCACCAATATATATCGATAAAACAGCCAATTTTAAAGAAAATAATATTATGAAAACAGAAAGGAGCGCTATCTATCATGAGTAAGACAGCAAAGACACAGGCCATTGATGCAGACAGCAGAGACTATGACTTGAAAGACATTGAAAATGATCCGCGGATCACACAGACAACGAAAGAATTCTGGATCACGATGGTCTGTTATATCTGCTTTGCAGCACTGATGATAGCCAATCTGCTTCTGCTTTCAGGCAGCAGTGTTACCGTACTCGGATTTCCTCTCTGGATCTTTTTGGAGATTGGTCTCATCATCGGCTTTGTGATCATGGTTATCATTCTGGCAACATTTGTTTATCAGGATATGGATATCACACCGGATGGTGAACTTCATAAAAAACAGAATCAGTAGGAGGAAGGCAAAATGGATCTGAGTACAAAACAAAGAACGGTCATTATTGTAGTATTTGCCCTGTATACAGCAGCACTTCTTTTATATAGTCTTGTGACAAGGAAGGCAATGCAGAAGGGAAAGGGCGATTACCTGTCTAAATTTTATACGGGCGGCAGAAGCGGCGGTATTATCATTACCGCAATGATGGTGTCCGCAGGTGTTGCGGGCGCTGGCGTGTTCATGGGCGTTCCGGGCTTTACCTATACATATGGGGCAACCTGGATGGTCTGCTGCTTTTTCTCCATCGGATCCAATCTGATGGTGCTTGGACTTTTGGGAAAACGCGTCGGTATCGTAGCCAGAAGGACAAATTCCCGGACATTTATCGAGCTGTTTATGAACCGCTATAATAACAGTAAGGCAGTCGGCATTTTATGCGGCGTTTCCACCTTATTCTTTCTGGGCGGCTTTGCTGTTTCCACGATCACAGGCGGCGGACGGATCTTCCAGATCCTGACCGGACAGGATTATCGGATCGGACTGGCGATCTTTACCGCACTTGTTATTATTGCAGCACTGACAGGTGGTATCAAAGGCGTTGCAAGTGCCATGGTCATTCAGGGAATCGTCATGACAATATCAGTCCTGCTGTTATTTATCATGGGTGTAAACAGCACAGGCCTGTCCTACACACAGACGATCCAGTCGCTGATGCAGACAGATCCGGACTGGTTCAAGCCGGATGCCAATGCTCTGCAGACGACGATATCTTATGCGATCCTCTGGGGCATCACAACCTTTACACTGCCACATGTGACAATGACCGCACTGACCTATAAGGATACAAAAACATTACACAGAGCGTTGAAGATCGGAACGGCAGTTGTAGCGATCTGGCTGCTCGGTTTAAACGGACTCTGCTTTATCACCAAATACAGCTTCGCGGAAGGTACACTTGCAACCGCAGATCTAGCGATCCCGACACTTGCCGTCAAGGTCATGCCCGCATGGGCAGCGGGACTGGTGCTGGCAGGCGTGAGCGGTGCAGTACAGTCCTCTATGGGTGGCATGGTCGTATCTCTTGCAGGAACTGTTGTCAGTGATCTTTATAAAAATATTTTTGATAAAGATGCAAAGCCGGAAATGATCAGAAAATTGAATGTGGCGGCAATCCTTGTCGTATCCATTGTGATCTTCCTCTTGGCAAGTAATCCGCCACAGCTTCTGGCACAGCTCATCACCTACGCAACGGGCGGTCTGACAGTAGTCTTCTTCCATGTAGTTCTGCTGGGACTTTTTTGGAAACGGGCAAACGAATACGGCGTTGTTGCGGGAATCGTGAGTGGTATCCTGCTGTATTTCCTGATCGATAAAGGAATTCTGGCGATCTCACTGGGCTTTAATGCCTGCATTATGGCAACGCTGCTTTCAACACTGATCGCAGTGATTGTAAGCTTACTGACACCGAAGACACCGTATGGTATTATCCGGACATGGTTTGGACGTGTCACAGAATAGAATGAGTAAAAACAACACATAATGCCACAAAAAGCCGTGTCATGGCAAAAAAACATGACCCGGCTTTTACTGACTAAAAAATGTTTAAATTTCAGCTTCTGTTTAGGTAACTGTTTTAAAGTAAGAACGAATGTGCTAACATAGAGCCTTAGGAGGCGGAAAATGAGATTATTACTGGTAGAAGATGAAAAGGAGCTGGCAAGGGCGCTTGTGACAGTTCTGACTTATAATCATTATTCTGTGGATGAAGTATATGATGGTGAGCAGGCAGTGGCATATCTGGAAAACGGAAATTATGATGGTGTGATCCTGGATATCATGCTGCCAAAATTGGACGGGATTTCTGTCCTGAAAAAAATAAGGGCACAGGGAAATCAGGTTCCTGTATTGATCCTGTCGGCAAGATCGGCACTGGAGGATAAGGTAAACGGGCTGGACTGTGGGGCGGATGATTATCTGACAAAGCCGTTTGCAACAAAAGAACTTCTTGCACGTGTACGGGCGATGACAAGGCGCAGGGAAAACGTGATGGAGCCAAACCTGCATTTTGAGGATCTGGAGCTTTCCGTAACTTCCTTTCAGCTTGGCTGCAATGGAGAATGGGTTTACCTTGCCAACAAGGAATATCAGATGATGGAAATGCTGTTGAAGAATCCCAGATGTGTCCTCTCTGCCGAACAGTTTATTGAGGCAATCTGGGGTTATGAAAGCGATGTGGAAAACAATGTGGTCTGGACCTATATATCCAGACTGCGCAGGCTTTTAAAGCAGCTCGATTCCCATACGGTCATCCGGACGGCTAAGGGGATCGGCTTTGCATTGGAGAAAGACGATGATTAAGCAGCTACAAAGACGATTTATCAAAATTGCCATGCTTTCCTTCTGCATTGTGGTTTTTCTGATCGTAGGACTTACCAATATACTGAACTATGTACGTGCAAGGAAAGAAATTGAGGAAAACCTGTCGGTCGTACTGGAAAATCTGGATGTGATCCAACAGACAGAAAAAAACTGGAAATGGAGCTACGGGCGGAAGGATACGGAAGACAGCTACATATATGCGGAAGATACGGATATAAAAGAAGATATTGATGCTATTTTAAGCGGTGTCCGTTTTTTTACTGTGACACTGGATGCAGAAGGAAATGTGATCCGGACGAACACCCAAAATACCAATACGGTAGATGCCCGGCGTGCTTCGGAAATCGCACTTGACCTGTACCGGAAAGGAAAAATGAATGGCTACGGAAAGTACAGCCGGTACAGGGCAGTTCCGGCGGGAGATGATCTGATTTACGTTTTTGTCAATTGTAAGCGGAAAATGCGGGAATGCGGTAACTTTCTGAAAACAAGTCTGATCAGTGCGATTCTGGAATTGATCGCGGTTTTCTTTCCGGTTTATTTCTTTTCAAAGGCTGTTGTCAGACCGGTGCAGGAAAGTATAAATAAACAGAAAGCATTTATTACAAATGCAGGGCATGAGATCAAAACACCTCTGACGATCATAGATGCCAATACCGATGTCATTGAACTGACAAGTGGTGAAACCGAGTGGACGAAAAGCATCAGAAATCAGATCAGGAGGCTGACAAAGCTGACGGAGGAACTGGTGGGACTGGCAAAATTGCAGGAAATCGATGAATTGCAGGAACGGCAGAAGGTTGCTGTTTCCATAGTTTTGAGGGAAACCTGTGAGCAGTTTGAGACTGTTGCAAAAATGCATGGAAAAGAGCTGGTGTGGGATCTGCAGGATAATCTCTGGATGTATGGAGATGAGGCAATGCTGGAACGGCTTTTTTCCATATTACTGGATAATGCCGTAAAATATGCGGATGAAAAAGCCCGGATCAGCGTCAGTGCAAAAAAGAATGGAAAATACATACAGATAGAAGTCAGGAATCCGGCGGAAAATATGAAAAAAGGGAAGCACATGGATCTGTTTGAACGGTTTTACAGAGCCGATGCTTCCCATAATTCCGCAACCGGCGGACATGGAATCGGATTATCCAATGCAGAGGCTATAGTAGAACTGCATAAAGGGAAAATGACAGCCGGTAGTCCTGCAGATGGTGAAATTTGTTTTTCAATCCGTCTGTAAAATAGGTTAAAAAGGGAAGAAATGTCGATAGGATTTAAGTTGTGTTTAAGTTAGATATCTATACTGAATTCGGTTTAAATATGTATATGTGAGGGATATCACAAATTACGAGTTGGAGGAAAGATACAGATGTCTGTTGTATCGTATTCATTTTTACTGTTTTTGTTGATCGTATGTCTGGTCTATTATATCGTACCAAAGAAATGGCAGTGGGTTGTTCTGCTGGCAGCAGGCATTGTATTTTATGCCGGTGCCGGTGTGTCCTATCTGGCAGTTGTCGGACTGACAGCACTGGTTGTCTATGGCTGTTCGCTTCTGATGCAGAAAAATCTGGATCAGCAGGAAGAACTGCTCAAAGATGCGGACCGGAAAACTGCCAGAAAGATTAAAAATGAAATGAAGCATAAGAGAAAACGGGTGCTTGTGGCAGGACTGATCGTTGTGATCGGTATTCTGGTACTTTTTAAGGGCAGTGACTTCCTGATTGAGAATCTGAATGTTCTGCTATCGCATACCGTACATACACAGATCAGCGCATGGAAGCTGATCGCACCTCTCGGTATTTCTTTTTATTCATTTATGATGATCGCCTATCTGGTCGATCTGTATCATGGCAAGATCAGTGCACAGAAGAATTTTCTGAAGTATCTGACGTATGTGCTGTATTTTCCGCATATTACACAGGGACCGATCGGCAGGTATGATCCGCTCGGGACGGAAATGTTTGTAGAGCACCGGTTTGACTATGATATGTTCCGGAAAGGCATCTGGCTCATGATCTGGGGCTATTTCAAAAAGCTGGTAATTGCAGACCGTGTAGCTCCTTTTGTGACTACAGTGATCAAAAATGCACCGGATTATTCCGGACCGCTCTTTTTACTGGTCGGTGTCGTCTATTCTATTCAGATCTATTGTGATTTTTCGGGTTGTATGGATATTGTGCGCGGATCTTCCGAATGTCTGGGAATCCGCTTAAAGGAAAACTTCCGCCGTCCGTATTTTTCACGCAATATGCCTGAGTTCTGGAGACGCTGGCATATTTCGCTCGGTGAGTTTTTCCGGGAAAATGTATTTTATCCGGTTTCTACCTCTGCGCTGTTTCTGAAACTGAACACAGCGGGCAGAAAACGGTTTGGAAATGAATGGGGCAGAAACATTGCTTCCTGTCTGCCTATTTTATGCGTCTGGATCCTGACAGGTGTCTGGCACGGAGCAAACTGGAATTATATCGGCTGGGGTGTTTACCATGGCATTCTGATCTGTTTATCCGCCATGTTTGAACAGCCGATCAAAAATCTGATGGAAAAAGCAAAGATCAATACTGATCATATGGCATTTCAGGTATTCCAGATGCTTCGGACATTTTTCCTATGTCTGATCGGACGACTGATCTTCCTCGGAAACGGGCTTTCCGAATCCTTTTATATGATCGGTTCCGCTTTTTGCAGACCACAGGCTGCTTATACAATGAAGCTGTTTGTGCTACGCAGGAAAGAATGGGCTTTTGTACTTGTCTGCATGTTGCTTCTGTTTGCGGTTTCAATCGCGCAGGAAATACTGGAACGCCGCGGGATCGATATAACGATCCGTGACTGGCTGGGCAGCAGAAATGTGATCTTCAGGGGTGCGGTGCTTCTTGCAGGCATTCTGCTGATCCTCTGCTTTGGTGTGTACGGAGCAGGCGCAGGTGCGACATTCATTTATGAGCAGTTTTAAACGGAGGAACGAAAATGAGTACAACAAGAAAAAAAGTGCTGAAGACGGTGGCGGGCATTTTACTCTTCCTGTTTTTGCTGACAACGATCATCAATCTGCTTGGACCGCTTTTCAGACCTGAGGGACAGGACTTTGACGGCTGGCAGTATTTTTACGCGGAAGACAACAACACGATCAATGCAGCGATGATCGGATCCAGCGCTATGTACAGATATTGGATTCCGGCGCAGGCCTATGAGGAACAGGGCTTTACCTCCTGTATGATCTCACAGTCTCGTCAGAATATCAGAGCGGTTCCGTATATTATGGAGGAAACCTTGAAAAGTCAGGATGTAGACCTATTTGTGGTAGAACTGAGACAGGTAGTGGTAGATCTGGCACAGGGAGAAGACCTGACAGAAGAAGAAAAAGAGAAGGAAAACTATTATCTGAGCATTCTGACATCCGGTATGAAACAGTCAACAACCAGAATGCGTTTGGTACACAACCTGTTGCTTGATACAGAAACGGACAGGGAACTGGAATGGCAGATCCCTCTCTTAAAATATCACGAAAATATTTTTGAAATATCCAAAAATGACTGGGCAGACAGATTGACAATGGGAAAAAACAAGTACAAGGGATTGCGCGTCAGAGCAACCGTGGATCCGCAGGTAAAGCCGTCGAGATTCCCGGATGCGGAAAATGCTACCTTTGAACTTCCGGATAAGGGAAAACAGTATATAGAGGATATTGTAAAAACGGCTGAAAAGTATGGAAAAAATATACTTTTTGTAGCAACACCTTATAAGTATTCTCGGTCGCGCTTCCCTTATCAATGTGCGCTGAATGCCTATATGGAGAAAATGCAATATCCTTATCTGAATCTGGATGATGAACAGGCAAGACGGAGTATCGATTTGGATTACGATACAGATTTTTATAATTCGCTTCATGTGAATTTTGTTGGTGCAGAAAAGATCACCTCTTATTTGGCAGCTTATATGAAAGGGCGTTATCGGTTTACGAATAAACTGGACGATAAGCAGAAGAAAGAATGGGAAAATGCAGTGTCTGCATGGGATGAAGATGAAATCCTCTACAGGCAGGAATGGAACGAAAACTGTAAGCAGGCAGCTTTGGCTGAGGCTTCAGAATAAAGTAAAAACAGACAGAAAAAATACAGGAGGATAAAAATGAGGATACTAAAAAAGGGGGATTTGTCCATTATCAACAAAATCATGGGACCGGTATTATTCGGTCTCTGTATCTGGCTGCTGCCACATGGCGTTTTTGATACATTCCAGACGCGTGCGGCGATCGGAACTGTGCTCTGGATGGCATACTGGTGGATCACCGAGGCACTGGACTATGCAGTAACGGCATTTTTGCCAATCGTGGTCAATGCCTTGTTTAATCTGGTGGACATGAAAGATGTCATTGCAAATTATGCATCTGAGACAATCCTGCTGCTTCTTGGTGCGTCCATCCTGACCGTGTCATGGGAGATTGTCGGACTGGACAAAAGAGTGGCGTGTGCATTCCTGAGTATTGTAGGAACCTCACTGACCACACAGATCCTGTTCTGGTTTCTGCTTTCCACAGCACTTTCCACGATCCTGCCAAATGCAGTTGTGACAGCAACGATCACACCGATCGCTGTTTCCATGCTGCGTTATCTGGGAATCGAAAAGGTATCCGAAAGCGAACCTGCATCGATCATTCTGATGTCGATCGCCTGGGGAGCGGGTATCGGTGGACTTGCTTCTCCGCTTGGCGGCGCCATGAATCTGGTTGTGGTAAACTACATCCAGGAGCTGACCGGACAGGAATATATGTACATGGACTGGGTCATCAAGTTTGCACCGATCATGCTTGTGCTGATCATATCCAACTGTCTGTATCTGATCTGGATCAAACCAAAGCATGAAGGACTCGAAGGCAGTAAGGAATATTTTGTGAAGGTACGCAAAGAGATGGGAAAGATGAGCAAGGAAGAGATTGCCTGTCTGACGATTTTTGTGATCGCAACTGTGCTTGCATTTACCAGAAATCTGTATGCTTCTGTCTTGCCGGGATTAAAACCTGCCTATGTCTTTATTATTGCTGCAGTGCTTTCTTTCCTGCTCAAGGACAGCAAGGGAGAACCGATCCTGCGGTGGAAACCGGTACAGGGTAAGGTGTACTGGTCGCTTATGTATATCTTCGCCGGTGGACTGGCAGTCGGAACACTGCTGACAAAGACTGGTGCAGATGTCTGTATCGGCAATTATGTCTCCCAAATGGGACTGACAGGCGGCTTTGTGACAGTGCTTGTGATCATCACGGTTACGATCATACTTTCCGACGTGACTTCGAATACGGCGACAGCAGCAGTGGCAATTCCAATCGTAATCTCCGTTATGAACGGAATCGGTGTCGATCCGATCCCTTACGTGTTTGTTGCCACAATTGGTGTAAACTTATCTTATGTAATGCCGACTTCTGTACGAAGTGTTCCGGTCGGTTATGGACTGAAACCTTCTTATATGTTTAAAAAGGGATTGCTCCTGACCCTGATCGTGATCGCTCTGATGAGTGTCAGCGCATGGTTTTTACTGCAGAACGGTTGGTTTGCACTCTGATCGACCATACGTTTTATGAGATGCTGCGGAATGCTGCGCAGGGATGTATGAAAAAACAAGACCGGCAGAAAGAAAAGCGAAATCAAAGCCAAAAGGAAGAAAAACGAAAGGGGAAAGCACATGAGAAAAGACAGTGTACTTGCCTATATCAAAGAATATGCAAAAACGCAGCCTGATACACTGGCAGTATGCGAGCTGCGTAAAACAGTTACCTATGAACAATATTTCATGAATATCCGGAAAATGGCTGCAGTCCTGATGTCTGCGGGGATTCAGAAGGACGAGCATGTCATTTTGAAATGTACCCAGAACATCAATTATCTGACGATCTTTACAGCACTGCAGTATATGGGAGCGCTTCCTATTCCGGTGGAAAAAGCAACTATGCCTGAGCGCATGACAGAGATCGGAGCACAGGTAGAAGCAAAAACACTCATCTCTGATGCTGAAGCGGAAGGGATGCGGTTTTTCTCTGCCAAAGAGCTCGAAAAACAGATGGCAGATGCAGAGCCTGCGGAATGTGAACTGCCAAAGGCAGAAAGCCGTTCCATGATCTTATTTACAACCGGTACAACCGGAAAATCAAAGGGCGTTGTAGTCAGACATATCAATGATGTGGCGGTTGCGGAAAATGTCATCGGCGGAACGCATATGCGGCCGCACAATGTAGAGATCATTCCGATGCCGCTCAATCATGCATACGGGCTCAGAAGATATCAGTCCGATATGGTAAACGGCGGAACAGTCTGCCTGATGGATGGTATGGTATTTGTCGGAACCCTTTGGAAGCTGATGGAAAAATATCAGGCAAGCTCCATGGCACTTTCCCCGGCTTCGCTTGGTATGATCTTCAAGCTGTCCGGTGACAGGATTGCAGACTATGAAAGCCGGCTGGATTATATCCAGATCGGTTCCGCGCCACTTGTAGAAGCGGATAAACAGCATCTGCTCTCACTGATGCCAAATACAAGATTATACAATTTTTACGGAGCTTCCGAGGCAGGCTGTTCCTGCATTCTGGATTTTAACAGTTCGGATGACAAGCCGGGCTGTATCGGCAGACCGACCGTCAATTCCGTGATCCGTTTTACAGATGAAAACGGAAACACAGTAAGACCGGAAGATGTGAGCGAAGAAAAGCCAGCTCTGTTATCCTGGGGCGGCGATATTGTCATGGAAGGTTATTATAATGATCCGGAACTGACAAAGGAAACACTGGAAGACGGTTATGTGAAAACAAAGGATCTGGCTTATCTGGATGCAGAAGGCAGATGTATTCTGGTCGGACGTATGGACGATATTATCAATTACGGAGGCAGTAAGATCTCACCTGCAGAGGTGGAAGACTGTGCGAGAGGCTATACGGGGATCACAGACTGCGCATACAGCGCAAAGCCGGATCCGATCACGGGAGAAGTACCGGTCATGCTTGTCATTCCGGGCGAGAACTACGAAGAACAGGAATTGATGGAGTATTTGTCCGCCAGACTGGAATCGTATAAGCTGCCTAAACAGATTTATGAGGTTACGGTATTGCCCAAAACCTTTAAAGGCACTATACTGAGAAAAGAAGTTCGGAAAATGCTGGATCAGTTCTAATGCTTTTTGAAAAATAATTCAAGAGGCAAAAGAAATGGATGAACAGTATATAGAAGAAGCATCGTTTAAAATAAAAAGAAAGTGAGAAAACACAAATGGAAGATTTTATCAAAATGCTCAAGGGCGTAAAACCGGACATTGATTTTGAACATGAAACAGCGCTTGTAGATGACGGGCTGTTAGAGTCACTGGATATTATCTCAATCATTTCCGAGATCTCTGAGGTATACGGAGTATGGATCCCAAGTGATGAGATCATTCCGGATAACTTCAATTCCGCAGAGGCAATGTACGAGCTGGTGCAGGATTTGAAAGAAGAGTAATTTCATACTCCGGACTTTAGCTGTGCGCAAGGTCGTACAGCTTCTGGATATCGGCAGGTAAATGATCGGGCAGCATTTGATGAAGCTTATCTTCATTGCCGTCTTTCATTGCCTGCTCGTAATACCAGCATTTAAACTGGATCATTGCCATGTTTTTCTGAAGCTCCAGTATATCCTTTTCCAGTGAGTCCCTACGGTTTTCAAACAGCTCTTTCCGCTGGGCATAGGTAGAAGCTCCTTCGGCGCACCATTCCATAAACTGTTTGATCTCTTTGATCTCCATGCCTGTTTTTTTCAGACATTCGATCATGCGCAGACATTCAATCTCTGTGTCGGAAAATTTGCGGATTCCGGAGACTCTCGTCATATGTGGAAATAATCCCTCTTTATCATAATACCGGAGTGTGGAAACCGGTAATTGAAACATTTCAGATACTTGTCCGATTGTATACATAGAATAGATCCTCGATTCTGCCATACCTTTTATATCAACATAAAGTCAACTTCAGCATAGCAGAAACCAAAAGAAATTACAAGAAACATACGAAAAGAAATATGTCCTTGCTATCTTTCCTATAGTAGTGGTAAAATAAATCGTATGCAGGATTAGTCTATCGGTAGGGCGCCAGCTTCCCAAGCTGGATAGGCGGGTTCGACTCCCGTATCCTGCTTTTTTTTGAGGGTAAAAAATGCTGTAAAAACAGCTATGAATCATAGGGAGGACAAAAGAATGAGTATGAATATTGTATGTTTGGATCTGGAAGGCGTTTTAGTACCGGAGATCTGGATCGCATTTGCAAAGGAAAGCGGTATCCCGGAGCTGACCCGTACAACGAGGGACGAACCGGATTACGATAAACTGATGAACTGGAGACTTGGCATTTTAAAAGAGCATGGTCTTGGATTAAAAGAAATCCAGGATACGATCGCAAAGATCGATCCGATCCCGGGAGCAAAAGAGTTTCTGGATGAGCTCAGAAGTATGACACAGGTGATCATCATCAGTGATACGTTTACACAGTTTGCAGGTCCTTTGATGAAGAAGCTGGGCTATCCGACGATCTTCTGCAACACACTCGAAGTAGCAGAGGACGGAGAGATCACAGGCTTTAAGATGCGTATTGAGAATTCCAAGCTGACAACAGTCAAAGCATTGCAGTCAATCGGCTATGAGACGATCGCAAGCGGCGACAGCCACAACGATCTTGGCATGATCCGTGCCAGCAAGGCAGGCTTCTTATTCAAGAGTACAGATCAGATCAAGAAGGACAACCCGGATCTGCCTGCTTTTGAAACCTATGATGAGCTGCTTGCAGCAATTAAGAAAGCATTATAAGATGTATCGGATTTTTTTAGTGGAAGATGACGAAACGATTGCCCGTTTGATCAAAAAGCATCTGGAGAAGTGGGAATATGAGGTCAGCACCGTACAGGATTTTGGCAATGTGCTGGGTGAATTTGCTGCCTGCGATCCGCAGCTTGTGCTTCTGGACATCAGACTGCCCTTTTACAACGGCTATCACTGGTGTACACAGATCAGGCAGGTGTCAAAGGTTCCGATCATCTTTCTGTCATCCGTATCGGACAATATGAATATCGTGATGGCAATGAATATGGGCGCAGATGATTTTATTCCGAAGCCATTCGACCTAGAGGTACTGACCGCCAAGGTGCAGGCGCTGCTGCGCAGAAGCTATGATTTTGCGGGAAGCAGCAGTATGCTGGAGCACAAGGGAATGCTGCTGAATCTGTCAGATGCGACGATTCTGTATCAGGAGCAGAAGGTGGAGTTGACAAAGAACGAGCTGAAGATCCTGCAGACCCTTATAGAAAACAAAACGCAGGTTGTGACACGTGAAACGCTTATGACAAGGCTCTGGGAAAGTGATATGTATGTGGATGAGAATACGCTTTCCGTCAATGTGAACAGACTGCGTAAAAAGCTGACTTCCATAGGTCTTGAGGACAGTATCCTGACAAAGAAAGGAATCGGGTATCAGATCGGATGAAAGTATGGAAAGGATTTATCAGACGAAATAAAGGCTGGCTGGGACTCTTTACAGGGATGACCGCCAGTCATCTTTTTTACCTGTATTTAATGCGTGCGCCAAAGGCGGATCTGGTGTACAGCACCTGCATAGATGTGGGTATTTTCCTTGTTATTTTCCTTGTGATGTGGATAACTTATCAAAAGAAAGTACAAAGGCTTCGCCAGTTCCTTTCCTGCCCGCTGGAAAACAATATGCAGCTTCCGGAGGCGGAAGAGCCTTTGGAGGAGTTTTATACCGAGCTGTTTTCCCGCGCAAATGAAGAACGTGCGGAAGCGATGCGCAGAGCGGGGCGTGAGAAACAGGAGCAGCGGGAATACTATGCCAGATGGGTGCATCAGATCAAAACACCGATCGCTGCTATGCAGCTTTTATTGCAGACGCAGAGGGAAGAAGCGCCGGAAAGATATAAGGAGCAGGAAGAAATAGAGGAGCAGCTTTTCAGGATCGAGCAGTATGTCAGTATGGCACTGCAGTACCAGAGGAAGGACAGCCATGATTATGTCCTGCACTCCATTGCACTGGATGGGATCATCAGAGACAGCATTCACAAATATGCGAAAATGATGATCCGCAAAAAGATCGGTATACAGTACGAGGGCTGTGATCTGGTCGTAACCAGTGATGAAAAATGGCTCTCTTTTGTGGTAGAGCAGCTTCTCTCCAATGCGGTCAAATATATGCAGGAGGGCGTCATCACGATACAGACAGGGCAAAATGAAACAGAGGCATTTCTCTGCATAGAAGATCAGGGGATCGGGATCAGGCAGGAAGATATCCCGCGTGTTTTTGAACAGGGGTACACGGGATTTAACGGACATACGGATAAACATTCCACCGGGATCGGACTGTATTTGTGTAAGCAGGTGCTAACGAAGCTGGGGCATACGATCAGGATCACATCCGAGCCGGGTAAGGGCACGCAGGTATGGATCGGCTTTTCCCTACAAAAGATAGATATACGGGACTAACGGCTTCTGCCTTACAAAAATGTAAGAAATCAGGCTGAAATGTAAGCTGAATCGATGGCTGGCATTTCGGCCTTTTGTTATGCTGATGGAAAGTGAAAGACAGGAAAGGAAGGAATCATATGTCTATATTAGAAGTCAGTAACTTAAAGAAAATTTACACGACCAGATTTGGAGCCAGTCAGGTACAGGCACTTTCCAATATCAGCTTTTCCGTAGAAGAAGGAGAGTATGTTGCAATCATGGGAGAATCCGGTTCCGGCAAGACAACGCTGCTCAATATTCTGGCAGCACTGGATCAGCCGACAGACGGCGAAGTGATCCTGAACGGAAAAAAACTGCAATCCGTCCGGGAAAAGGAGATCGCTGCATTCAGACGGAAGCATCTTGGATTTGTGTTTCAGGATTTTAATCTGCTTGACAATTTTAACCTCCGCGACAATATTTATCTGCCGCTTGTCCTTTCGGATACAAAGTATGCGGAAATGGAGGCGCGGCTGGAGCCTCTTGCAAAGAAGCTTGGTATCAGCCAGCTTCTGGATAAGTTTCCGTATGAAGTATCGGGCGGACAGAAGCAGCGTGTGGCAGTGGCAAGAGCCCTTATTACAAGACCGGAGCTGATCCTGGCAGATGAGCCGACCGGCGCACTGGACTCCAAAGCAACAGACAGTCTGTTAAATCTGTTCGGTCAGATCAATCGGGAAGGACAGACGATTTTAATGGTAACCCACAGCACGAAAGCTGCAAGCCATGCGGGACGGGTTCTGTTCATCAAGGACGGCGAGGTGTTCCATCAGCTTTACAGAGGCAACATGACCAATGAACAGCTCTATGCGAGGATCGCAGATACGCTGACAGTATTACAGGCAGGTGGTGAGCAGCATGAATAAATTATACGGAAGACTGGCAAGAACCAATCTGAAAAACAATAAGCCGCTGTATATACCTTATATTCTGGCTGGTGTGATGACAGTTGCCCTGTTTTATCTGATGGTGTTTCTGAATAACAATCCGGGGCTGGATCAGATGCGGGGCGGCTATTATATCAAGACGATCATGGGAATGGGCGTTTATATCATCGCTTTTTTTTCACTGATTTTTCTTTTTTACACAAACAGCTTTATCATCAAGCGGCGGAAAAGAGAGATCGGCGTTTATAATATCCTGGGAATGGAAAAACGCCATATCGCAAGGGTACTTTTCATCGAAACTGTCTATGTTGCGGTACTTGCCATTGCAGGCGGTCTGCTCGTGGGGATCGGTTCTTCCAAGCTGATCCTGATGATGCTGTACCGGCTTTTGGATGTGGAAGAAAATGTGATATTTGTCGTGACAAAGGCAGGCATCACCTATGCGATTCCTTACTTTTGTATCCTGTATTTGCTGATATTTGGTTATAATCTTCTGCAGATCAGGCTTTCCAATCCGGTTGCACTTCTGCATGGCAGCAATGTCGGAGAAAAGGAGCCGAAAACCAAGATCGTGATGACCGTGCTTGGCTTAGTCTGCATCGGAATCGCTTACTATATTTCTTTTACGACAGAAAATCCGCTGAAGGTGCTGACGCTGTTTTTTGTAGCGGTCATTCTGGTCATTGTCGGCACGTATTTTCTGTTTACGGCGGGCAGCATTGCACTGCTGAAGCTGCTGCGCAGGGATAAACTTTTTTACTATAATAAAAAGCATTTCAGTGCGGTTTCCGGTCTTTTGTATCGTATGAAGCAAAATGCGGCGGGACTTGCCAGTATCTGTGTGCTTGCTACGATGGTGCTTGTCATGGTATCGATCACAGTCAGCCTGTATGCAGGTGTCGATGATGAACTGTATACCCGTTATCCGCAGGAGCTTTGTGTTTATTTAAACTATGGGACACCGGGCATGAGCAAGGAAGGCATCGCACAGGAAATCAGACAGGAAGTGGAAAAACAGGGCAGGACAATTACAAAAAGCTGTGTTTATGAAAAGATTCCGGCATTTACAACGAATGATGGGACAGAATTTTCAGCAGTAACGCAGAAGGAGTACAACGGAAACCAGACAGTCTTATATCTTGTGACAAGAGAAGATCTGTTGCAGATGGATGACAGCTTGCAGGCAGAAGCTGTGCAGCCGGTAAAGCCGGGCAGTGTGCGGATCTATGGTGGGCCGACAGCTTATACGGCAGATACGGTCAGTCTCTGGGGAAATGCTTTCTCGGTGGAATCATCAGAACTTTATCAGAACGATGATGATATGCATAAGATCAACATGCTGAAAGGCTGTTATTATGTGATGTTTGACAGTGAGGAAACGATCAAAAGTGTTTACAGCACATATGGAGACGGACCAATTGATGTCAATGGCGTGATCGGCTTTGATTATGATGGCAGCAAAGGAGAAAAGATTGCCTGTTACCAGACAGTGGATTCCCAGCTTGAGAGGATCAAAGCATCCGCAGGTGAGGAAAATAGGATCGATCTGTATGCAGAAAGCAGGGCATGGAATGAAACAGAGGTCTATGCGCTGTATGGCGGACTGTTTTTCCTGGGTGCCTTTCTGGGAATCATGTTTCTGATCGTGACAGTGATGCTCATTTTCTACAAACAGATTTCGGAAGGCTATGAGGATAAGGAAAGGTATGTTATTATGGAAAAAGTGGGAATGAGCAGCGAAGAGGTAAAAGAGTCGATTACTTCCCAGATCAGGATCGTATTTTTTCTCCCGCTTGTTGTAGCAGCGATCCATGAACTGGCAGCGTTTCCGATCGTCAGAAGACTTCTGGCGCTGCTGAATCTGACCAATGTCAGATTGTATGTGATCTGTATGGGTATCACCTTCCTTCTCTTTTCCGCAATTTATTACATTGTTTTCCGAGTAACATCTCAGGCATACTACAGGATCGTAGACGGAAAAGCAAGATAGAGGATAGTATGGTTTTACTGAAACAGTTATTGATCTTTCTGTTTATGATGGTGCTTGGATATGGTATGGCAAAAAAGGGTATCATGGAAGAAAAGGCATGCAGTGCGATCAACCGGCTACTTGTCATTCCGCTTGCAGCAATGCCTGTGATCCGGCTTGTCACAAGTAATGTGACGATGCAGGCGGTCTGCTTTGTGATGCTGGCAACGCCGTCCGGGACAATGGTTTCCATGATGGCGCAGGAATGTGGTGGAGAATATATGACGGCGTCGAAGGGTGTTACCCTGACAATGGTATTGTCGATCTTGACGATGCCATTGCTATTTGCTTTACTGAGAATGTGATTTTGTTACTTCGGATTTACATGGTAATGAATGAATTAAAAATTATAGAAAGAAGGATGCATATATGTGCACAGCAGCAACTTATCAGACAAAAGATTTTTATTTCGGACGTACACTGGATTATGAATTTTCCTATGGAGATGAGATCGTGCTAATGCCGCGGAAGTTTCCAATCTCTTTCCGGTATATGGGAAAAAGAGAGACACATTACGCGATTTTAGGTATTGCACATGTGGCAGGCGGCTATCCGCTTTACTACGATGCGATCAATGAAAAGGGCGTAGGCATGGCAGGTCTGAATTTTGTCGGAAATGCGGTATATCAGGAAGTGGAAGAAGGCAGGGAAAATGTGGCACAGTATGAATTTCTGCCATGGATCCTGTCACAGTGTGACAGCGTGCAGGCGGTGCGCAGCCTGCTTTCGAAAATGAATCTGGTCGGAACGCCGTTTTCGGAGCAGCTTCCGAGCGCGCAGCTCCACTGGCTGATCGCAGATGCAAACGAAGCGGTTACGGTGGAATGTACGGCGGATGGTCTGCATATCTATGACAATCCTGCAGGGGTACTGACCAATAACCCGCCGTTCCCGCAGCAGATGTTCTTACTGAATCAATATATGGGACTTTCACCGCGTCAGCCGGAAAATACCTTCTCAGGTGAGCTTGCGCTTACGCCGTACAGCCGTGGCATGGGCGCGATCGGGCTTCCGGGCGATCTGTCCTCTACTTCCCGTTTTGCAAAAGTGGCATTTACAAAGCTGCATGCAATTTCAGGCGATAGCGAAGAGGAAAGCGTCAGCCAGTTCTTCCATATTCTTGGCAGCGTGGATCAGCAGAGAGGCTGCTGCGAAGTCGCAGAGGGAAAATACGAGATCACGATCTATACAAGCTGCTGCAATGCAACAAAAGGCATCTACTATTACACTACCTACGATAACCATCAGATCTCCGCGGTAGATATGCACAAGGAAGATCTGGATACAGACAGCCTGTATCGTTACCCGGTGCTTACCAAAGGACAGATCTTCCGGCAAAATTAATGACTATTCAGCGCCATGCAAATCCGTGATAAGCTGACCATTTATGGGCAGGCTTATACGGATTTATATGGCGGGGTAAACACAGGAGCAAAAGGAAAGCATCGTAAGATGCGATTTTGCGAGTGGGTTGCTGAATAGTCATGCAAACGGTAAAATTTCGGTAAACAAATAGGAAAAGGGCTTCTCTTACAGAAAATGATATGCTATCGTGTAAGAGAAGCATTTTTATATAATAGGAAACTTCGTTCCTGTTACACAAAAAACGCTCCAAGTTTACAAAAAGGAGAAATAAGATGGGGAAAAAACAAGAGATCAGTACAGAACAGGACTTTGATGTGTTTAAAATCCTGTATACATCAAGTTGCAGGGAAGCGGGTATTGGGCTGCAAAACAAGGCAGCAGCATTGCATGCACTTATACAGAAATTATCAGAAAATCCGGATGATGATAAAATAAAAGATCTGTTTTTTCAGACACTGGCAGATCTGGAGCTGCTTTGCACAAATTTTCATGATTGCAGCAATTATGAAGTGGCAGAAGAATACGAAGAACTGCTGAACCGTTATGCAGCACTGGATGCATTATACAGGCAGCAGGAGCAGTTTGAAGATGCATTTTCAGATTACAAAGACCGGACAAACGTTACCTTCAAAATGACTGGGATAAGTGCAGCAGACAGAGCATGTGACGGAACCTGTAAAACGGAAACCGCCGGGCAGAGTACAGAGGTGGAACAGCTTTCCGCACTCTTTCGTAATATCCTTGGCATGGAGGACTGCAACAGCAGCCTTTTAGAAGTGCATCTGCGCAGCTTCCTTGCACAGATCGATGCAGACGAAATGCTGTCTGTCCTGAAGCCGTTTCTGGTATGGCAGCTGATGATCCGCAGACAGGAAGCACTCGTGGAAAAACAGGAGCTGTCTGTGACACTCGGAGAGCTTCTGGCATATGAGACTTATCCGGTCCGGGCGGAGCAGAAAAAGGAATGTAAGCAGCTGAAGGCATATACAAAATTATTCCGGAAGATCTGCAAGTATTATAAGAAGGATGAAAAAGCAGATAAGGCATTTAGCAGATATGCGCTCGTTCAAACAACAAATCTGGCTGTATTTGCGGCAGAGGAGCAGTTTGACAAGCTTGATAAGATCTGTCCGCCGTTTTTAAGCCTTGTACTGGATATGGATCTTTCCTGTCTGGATTCGGAAGCTCCGGAGGAATGGCAGGCAGAGGAGCTGTTTGGTGTCAAAGAAGAGGATGCAGACCGCTATGCAGAATATGAACCGGAAGAAAACATGGAATACACTTATGAAATGTGGGCGGTAGAGGAAAAGACAGAAGCATATCTGTCAGAGCATCCTGCGCTGCTTGATACATTCAGAGAGGCATTTTATCTGGACATGGATAAGAGCAGAAATGTGGCAGAGCAGATCTTTGCGGCGATCTGTCCGGCACCGGATGGCAGCCATACATGGCTGACAGACTGTGTCAAGGCACAGATCTTTGATACGGTGACAGAGGAATTGGATAATACAACAGAAAAAGAAGTGTTGCAGCTTTGCTTGAAGCTGTAAGTATGCTATTTTAATGAAAAACAGATTTTAGCAAAAGAGGACAGAATCAAAACCTGTCCTCATAATCTTTTATACGGATACGGTTCTTTCCGTCCGTAACCGTAAATTGATTGGAAAAGTAAACATCGTTTCCATCGGAGGAACCAATCTCATTGGAATCCTTCCAGAAATCCGTTACAATGGCAAATGCAACACTTGCGCCAAGGCTCACAGCCACTAATAAATAAAGTATCATTTCTTTCGTCCCTCCCTTTTCCCGACAAGTGTTTTGATCGTTTCTGCGCGGGTCAGCGCCTGGCTCTTTCTCACACTTCTGTAATTTTTCAGCCCCGCAGTAAAGGCGGCGGAGATCAGTACCAAAGGAACCCACATGGCAGATAAGATACTATCGCTGCTTTGGAACAGGACAGGATCAAAGACAAGCTGCAGAATATGGTAAGCCGGTACGGAAACAAGCAGTGTGATCAGGGAAAACCACAATGCAATTTTATTTTTATCGGATGGAACTCCGCCGACTACCTTACCGGTCTGCCCGTTTACCAGGATCGTATAGGAATCACCTTCATAGGTAAATACCATAAACCAGACAGGTAGAAGTGCATAGGCTTCTTTTTCAAAAGAACAGGTAGGATTACTTTTCAGTGTCTGACATTCCTTTGCCATGAGATCATCATACAGAAGTTTGTTAAAACGATCCCTGGCACGTCTTCTCGCTGTATTGCGCAGGGTGTAATCACTGTCATCCTGCAGGTCTGCGTAGAAGCCGGAAAGATAGCCTGCCTGAAAATCGATCAGATCGGCAGTGTAAAACGGTTCCAGCTTTTCCGTGATCTCATTTGGTATTTTTTTGGAAGCGTCTACCGGTATTTCCTGAAAAGAAGCAACCGCTTCCCGGTAGAAATCATAAGTAACAGAGGATTTTTCCCCTTTGCTGTTTTTTTCTTCAAATTTTGCGCGGATGATCTGCCTGTCTTTATAGAGCATGTCATACAGATAATACGGGACATAAATGCCGCGCAGAAGCTCAGCTTTAAAATACTTCAATTCCTTCGGGATAAAATGTCCTTTGAAAAATTTCTCGCGGATACTGGCGACCGCATATTCCTTGGTAATTTTAAAAGGAATGATGTAATCAGGCTTCCGTGTTTTGGCGATCCGTTCAAATACGATCGTGGGCTGCCCGCAGTACGGACAGTAGCTGGCAACCTCGGTCTGATTCAGGTAAAGCTCACCGCTGCAGCTGCTACAGTGATAGAGCGACATATCCATTGTCCCCTTTTCCGGCGTGAAAACAGCCCGCCCGATTGCGCCATCGGGATTCTTCCCGGCGGACATTGCCTGCATTTTTTCGTATTCTTTTTCTTCTTCCGTATCTTCCACATCAAACATACTGGAGCAATATTCGCAGACCATACGCCGGATGTCTGCATCGTATTTTAAGGCGCCTCCGCAAAACTTGCACTTTGTTATCATAAGAATTCCTCACTTTTGTTATTGTATCCGCCTATCCGGCGGAAAACCTCACAGCATGTGTATGATTTCAGTATAGCAAATATGCCAGATCACCGCAATTTATATCATCGGAAATCGCAGGCTTTTTACGAAAAATTTATGGGGATCGGTCTGACAAACCGGTTAAGAACCGGTAAAGGAAAAAAGATGCCATAGGCACGGAACAGATCACTGGGGCGTGAAAATTGCCGTGCCTGTGCACTTTCACAGAATTTCATAACTTGTAGTTATGGAAAGGATAGAAAAACGCTATATGCTATAACATTGACAATAAAAAAACAGAGTGCTAGGCTAGCACGTATAAAAATTGATACAGAAAGAAGGGAATCGCCAGAGGGCGAAAAGTATGAATGGATTAGTAATTGTTTTGATCGGTATTGTGGCACTTGCAGCCGGGTATCTTTTGTATGGACGCTGGCTCGCAAAGAAGTGGGGCATTGACCCGGATGCGAAAACACCGGCTTATACGCATGAGGATGGACAGGATTATGTACCGTCTTCCAAGTTTACGGTATTTTCCCATCAGTTTTCTTCCATCGCGGGAGCAGGACCTGTAACGGGTCCGATCTTAGCATCCGTATTCGGATGGGTTCCGGTGCTTCTGTGGCTTGTGATCGGCGGACTGTTCTTCGGTGCTGTACAGGATTTCGGTGCGTTATACGCTTCTGTCAAGAACGAAGGCAAGTCAATGGGTATGATCATTGAAAAATACATCGGAAAAACAGGTAGAAAACTGTTTATGTTATTCTGCTGGTTATTTACCTTACTTGTAATTGCAGCCTTTACCGATATGGTAGCAGGTACCTTTGTAGCAAAGGGTGTTGCGGATATGGCAGCGGATACTGCTTATGCAAATGCAGCAGCAGCTTCCATTTCCATGCTGTTCATTGTAGTGGCTGTGATCTTCGGTCTGATCCAGAAAAAGGTCGGAACGATGAAAGAATGGGTTCGTGCAGTTGTTGCGATCGCACTTTTGGTTGTGATGTTTGCGGTTGGTATGCATCTTCCAATCTATGCCACAAAATCCGCATGGATCTATATTGTTATGGCTTACCTGTTTTTAGCATCCGTTATGCCGATGTGGCTCCTGATGCAGCCAAGAGATTATATGACGACATTTATGCTGCTTGGTATGATCGCCGGTGCGGTATTAGGTGTACTTGTTGCACATCCGAGCATGCAGCTGAATGCATTTAATGGATTTAACGTCGGTGGAAACTATCTGTTCCCGACCTTATTTGTCACGATCGCCTGTGGCGCGGTTTCCGGATTCCACTCTCTGGTATCCTCCGGTACTTCCTCAAAGACGATCAGCAATGAAAAGGATATGCCGATGGTAGGATATGGTGCCATGGTAGTAGAATCTCTGCTTGGTATCATTTCACTCGTTGTTGTCGGTGCAGTTGCTGTCAACGGAACAAAGCCGGACGGTACACCGTTTGCGATCTTCTCAAGCGGTGTTGCGGGATTTTTGGAAAAGATGGGGCTTCCGGTACAGCTGGCAACCGTATTTATGACAATGTGTGTTTCCGCACTTGCCCTGACATCACTTGATTCCGTAGCAAGAATCGGACGTATGTCCTTCCAGGAGCTGTTTTACGGTGATACAACAGATCCTGCCAAAATGCCGGGCTGGCAGAAGCTTCTGACTAACAAATATTTTGCGACAGTCATTACCTTATTCTTTGGCTATCTGCTGACACTTGGCGGTTATAACAATGTATGGCCTCTGTTTGGTTCTGCAAACCAGCTTTTGGCTGCACTCGTACTGATCGCACTTGCCGTCTTCTTAAAGACAACGGGCAGAACAGGCTGGACATTATATATCCCGATGTTCACGATGCTGGCAGTTACCTTTACCGCACTTGTCCAGAAGACGATCGCACTGATCAAAAACATGGCAGCAGGACAGGCAACCTTTTTGGTAGACGGTCTGCAGTTCATCGTTGCGATCCTTCTGATGGTACTTGGTGTCATGGTTGCACTGAGCTGTCTGAAGAAATTATTTACAGTGAAAAAAGAAGCGTAAATTTCCTCTTGCATTTTTGAAAAAATAGGACTATAACAGTGGTGGAACAAGAGAAACGAAACGCCATCTTGTATATGACATTCCGCAAACATCCCTATGTTCTCAATTTGTATGGATGGAGGAAAAGACAAATGAATACTTTTAAAGTGCAAAAAAGAGACATGGAAACAAAGGCAAAAAAGCTGAGAAGAGAAGGTTATGTAACAGGTAATCTTTTCGGGAAAGAAATCGAAGGCTCTGTTCTTTTAAAGATTGAAAGAAAAGAAGCCGAGAGAATGCAGCGTGAGTGCATGAAGGGCAGTCAGGTCATGCTGGATCTGGATGGTCAGAGCTATGATGTACTGATCAAGGAAATGGATTATGACCCTGCAAAGAACATGCTGATGGAGATCGATTTTCAGGCACTTGTCAGCAATGAAAAGGTACATTCCGTAGCAGAGATCATTCTGCACAACAAGGAGAAAGTCATCGGTGGTATTGTAGAGGAGCTTTTAACAGAAGTTGCTTACAAAGCACTTCCAAAGGATCTGGTTGAAAAGGTTGAGATCGACTGCAGCGAGCTTCATGTAGGAGATACCTTAAAGGTTTCTGATCTTGCGATTGCAAAGAATGGAAATATTGATATCACCACACATCTGGATACACCTGTTCTGAACGTCATTGTGGCACGTTCTGCAGAAGATGACGAAGACGCAGCAGAGGAAGATGCAGCAGAAGAGGCAAAATAAAGAGCTTCTTATGATAGAAGGAAAGTATGAGAGTGAGGATGTCCGGTACAGATATCCTCACTTTTATAGTGTTATGTATTAAGTGTGTCAGTCATGGTTTTTCTGCATATAATGATATAGGTGGCAAAGGATGTCATACGGATAGTTCGCATATCGTTTTTTGACATCTGCTCCTGACATGATAGGAAGAACTGGAAAATAAAATAAATTACACAAACCCTATTGACATAGTAGGAAAAAGAGGATATAATCCAAAACAAGTTAAGCAAAGGAGGCGCAGACAATGAAAAATACAGTCAGTTATACAAGTTCATACATGTGTTGTTGCTGCATGACATGCCGGGTTTTGGATTGGCCGGGCGCTTTGATCGATGCGCCCTGTGATACGATTTAAAGTATGAAGCCAACAGCCCGGAGAAAAGCCTCCGGGCTGTCTTATGATAAAAATGCTCCGCAAGGATGCGCACTCGTGTGATAGTTTTGTACTAAATCGCAGTAAATATTGCTTACAAAGAAGAAGAGGAGAAAAAAATATGAAAAATTGGAAGAAGCTTTTATCACTTGGACTCGCAGTTGCACTCAGCGCAGGTATTTTAACAGGCTGCGGAAGCAAAGAAGAAACAGCAGCAGATGCATCTGCAACAGAAACTACAGATGCGGCAGACAGTACTGCAGACGCTGCAAAGGGAAATGAAGTATATCGGACACTCGATGAGATCAAGGAAAGCGGTACGATCAATATCGGCGTATTCTCAGACAAAAACCCATTTGGTTATGTAGACGAAAACGGTGAATACCAGGGCTACGATATATACTTCGCAAACAGGATCGGTGAAGATCTTGGCGTAAAAGTAAATTTTGTATCTACAGAAGCTGCTAACAGAATCGAATATCTGCAGACCGGTAAGGTAGATATCATCCTGGCAAACTTCACAGTTACAGATGAAAGAAAAGAAGAGGTTGACTTCGCACTTCCTTATATGAATGTGGCACTTGGTGTTGTATCCAGAAATGACAACGTGATCGAAAGTCTTGACAACTGGAATCCGGATGATTCCATCATTGTTATCTCCGGTACAACAGCAGAAACGTATCTGATCGAAAATTATCCGGATATTCCGCTGCAGAAGTTCGATTCTTATGCGACTGCAAAAGAAGCATTTGAAAACGGAACATCTGTTGCATGGGCTAACGACAATACAGAAGTTATCGCATTTTCTCTGCAGAATGACGGTTATACAGTAGGTATCCCGTCTCTCGGAAGTGCAGATACGATCGCTCCTGCAGTGACAAAGGGTAACACAACACTGCTTGACTGGATCAACGAAGAGATCAAGAGCCTTGGCGAAGAGAACTTCTTCCATGCTGACTACGAAGCAACTCTGACAGATACTTACGGATCTGAATATGAAGACAGCCTGGTCGTAGAAGGCGGCGTAACAGACGCGGAATAACTTTACGATAGAAAAGAATTGGTGTAGAATAAACTCCGGCAGACGCATTAGGGCATTTGCCGGAGATTTTGTTGAAAGGAGAACGCGTTTCATGAATTGGGAGTTTATCGGTAAATACTTACCGCTGTATGAACGGGCGGCGGTATTGACCGTGAAAATAGGACTCATTGGAATCGCTTTCGCTATTTTAGTGGGGCTGCTCTGTGCAGCAATTCAATATTATAAAGTACCGGTCGCAAGACAGATTGTGGCAGTCTATGTGGAGATCAGCAGAAATACACCGCTTCTGGTACAGTTATTCTTTATTTATTATGGTTTTCCGAAGATCGGGATCAGACTGACACCCGATGTATGCGGTGTGATCGGTCTGGCATTTCTGGGTGGCAGCTATATGGCAGAGGCTTTCCGGAGCGGGCTGGAATCGATCGAACCGATCCAGAAGGAGTCGGCGATCAGCCTTGGCATGAACCATCGACAGACATTTCAATATGTGATCCTGCCACAGGCAATTTCCGTCAGCGTGCCTGCATTTGTGGCAAATGTGATCTTTTTACTGAAAGAAACGAGCGTGTTCAGCGCAATCAGCCTGATGGATCTGATGTTTACCGCAAAGGATCTGATCGGTCTTTATTATAAAACAACGGAGAGTTTGTTTTTACTGGTAGTCTTTTATCTGATCATTCTGCTTCCGGTATCGATTCTCGGTACTCTGTTAGAGAGGAGGTTGCGTTATGCCGGATTTGGGGATTGATGTATTATTTAAAGGCACCAATATGCTGCGCCTTCTGGGAGGCCTCTGGGTGGCTGCAAGGATCAGTCTGATCTCAATCGTGATCAGCATGCCACTCGGTATTCTGGTCGGTGCATTCATGACGATGAAAAATAAGATAGTCAGAGCGATCTGCCGTATTTATCTGGAGATCATCCGTATCATGCCACAGCTTGTACTGCTGTTTATCGTTTACTTCGGTACAACAAGAGCAATGGGCTGGAACCTGTCCGGTGAAGCCGCATCCGTGATCGTATTTACCCTCTGGGGTACTGCGGAAATGGCAGATCTGGTGCGAGGTGCCCTGATCAGTATTCCGAAGCACCAGTATGAAAGTGCGGAGGCACTTGGGCTCACAAAGGTACAGACTTACATCTACATTATCATACCGCAGACAGTACGGCGGCTGATCCCGCTTTCCATCAACCTCATCACCCGTATGATCAAGACAACTTCACTTGTTCTGATGATCGGTGTTGTAGAGATGCTGAAGGTGGCACAGCAGATCATAGAGGCGAATCGAATGACGAGCCCGAATGCTGCGTTTGGCGTATTTTTAGTTGTATTTTTATTATATTTCCTCGTGTGCTGGCCGATCAGCATGCTGGCAAAATATCTGGAAAAGAAATGGAGATAAATCATGGCAGATACACTTTTAAAGGTAGAAAATCTGGTAAAAGAATATGACGGACAGCGCATTCTGGATGGCATTGATCTGACACTTGCACAGGGCGAGGTTGTCGTTGTGGTTGGCCCGAGCGGCTGCGGAAAAAGTACACTGCTCCGCTGCATCAATGCATTAGAGCCCGTGCAGGACGGTTCGATCAGCCTGCATGGCAAGGATATCCGCAAGGGCAGCAAAAATATTACCGAAATGCGGCAGAAGATCGGAATGGTATTCCAGAGCTACGAGCTGTTTCCACATCTGACCGTGCTTGACAATATCACGCTTTCCCCTGTCAAGGTGCAGAAGCGGAAAAAGGATGAGGTAAAAGCAGAAGCTATGGAGCTTTTGCAGAGAGTCGGTCTGGCAGATAAAGCAGCCAGCTATCCGAGACAGCTTTCCGGCGGTCAGAAACAGCGTGTGGCGATCGTCCGTGCGCTCTGCATGCATCCGGAAATCCTCTTATTTGATGAGGTTACAGCAGCACTTGACCCGGAAATGGTGCGGGAAGTACTCGATGTTATGCTTGATCTGGCAAAGCAGGGCAAGACGATGATCATTGTCACTCATGAAATGCAGTTTGCAAAAGCAGTTGCAGATCGTGTCATTTTCATGGACCAGGGACAGATCGTGGAAGAGGCAAAGCCGGAAGAATTCTTCGAGCATCCGACGACAGAACGTGCAAAGCAGTTTTTGAATGTATTTACATTTGAGCACGTAGAGAAGTAGGATGGGAAGAAAAGGATAGAAGCTTACTTGGGCAGCATGTAGAACTGTATTTTCTGTACAAAAATAAGTGACAAAAAAATAGATAGAAGAAAGATTGTGATACGAATGATCAGTGAAAAAGAACGAATTAAAATCCAGACGTCAGAGACGTTCCTGCTCAGCAGCCTGCTGGCACTTTCAGGCGGCTTTCAGGATGCATATACTTACAATGTGAGAGATAAAGTATTCTCGAATGCGCAGACCGGAAACGTTGTATTGATGAGCCAGCATCTGATGCAGGGCGAGTGGCAGCGGGCGCTGCATTATTTATTCCCGGTCCTTGCGTTTGCTTTGGGCGTGCTGGTGGCAGAACAGATCGGCCATAAATATAAAGGTGCCAAGAGGATCCACTGGCGGCAGATCATAGTCGCGCTGGAAATCGTGCTTTTGTTTGCAGTTGGCTTTATTCCGCAGGAATACAATATGCTCGCAACAATGCTTGTTTCCTTTACCTGTGCGATGCAGGTACAGACCTTCCGTAAGGTAAACGGCTATGGCTATGCCAGCACGATGTGTATCGGTAACCTGCGAAGTGGAACGGAAAGTCTTTCTGTGTTCTTCCGGGAAAGAGAGCACAGCGCACTTCGGAAAGCACTTCACTATTATGGGATCATTTTCATCTTTGCGATCGGTGCGGGACTGGGCGGCGTGCTGTCTCTGCGGATTGGTGTACAGGCAATCTGGGGTTCTTGCATTCTGCTTGTGATCGTATGTGCAATGATGATCCGGGAACATCGGTGATTGTAGTATGGCAGGGATTGCACCGTATAGCGCGGTGCAATCCCTGTTGTTTTTATGTTATGGTGACGAGGAAAATGCATGTATTTAATGACCGCTGATCATATCGAAATTCGCAGAATGCATCTCGCTATGCTAAATTCGCCTCTAAACGATGATTTCCTCGATTTTGTATGAAGCTATTCGGAGCGTACGAAATAAATTTCATACATATTAGGGAATAACTGCCCAAAAGTATGAAGCCATCTGGCAGGTCGTTGCGTCTGTTCATACAAAAAAGCAAGACGCGCCCAAAAAGGACGAAAAATGAAGTGGAAATGCCGCGAACAGATGGTATAATGAAACATAATATAGTTTGAAACGCTTAAAATTCATACTTTTTCAGTGAAAATTGGAAAATGTATGAAGAAGCAGAAAAACAGTAAAATTGCATTCATACGAATTTGCTCAAAAACATAAAAAGGATGAATGCCGAAAAAAGATAGGAAAAACATTCATACAAAATAACATAAATAAAAGAAAAAGTATGAAACAGGAAAACACCGAAGAAAATTCGGTGTATATGGGAAGTGCTATGGAAAATAAAGGAATTATGTATGTGCTGGCATCAAAGCCTTATCATGAGGTAAAAGAGCCGGGCTATCGGACGGTCATGATCGGGCAGGATCTGTCGGAAGAATATGAAGAAAAAAAAGATGACAGCGGCAGACCGGAGACTGGTAGATCAGATCGTAAGAAAAAAGAAAATTGCGACTGCAACAAGTTTACAGCGGAATATATCGGGATCTGCAGCTCTGACAGATATTTTGTGGATGCAGGCAGGCTTCTTTCCGTGGAAAAAATGCAGAAGCTGCTTGAGCAGACTCCGGTCATTCTGGGAGATTGTCTGACCGGGCAATCAGAAAAACTGGTGCAGAAAAACAGAAAAGCAGAGAGTATCGATGAACCGGAAAAAGAAGAAATTCCGTGTCTCATGATAAAAAAAGAAGCTCTGGAAGATTTCTGCCGGTGGTATCAAGAAAACTACGGTCAAAATCCTGCATGGCATACAAATATGACTGCAGAAATAAAAGCATGGTTATCCGACAAACAGATTTCTTATGCATATTTCCATACGGAGAAAATCGACACAAACCGCCTCCCTGCGATGTATGAACTGGTGAAAGATCTGACGGAAGATCTTGTGAAAAAATATCAGCAGGGTAACTTTTTATATTTACCGCCGATTGACCGGACAGTAGGAAAAAATAGCAGGATGCCTGTCTGGATCTGCTGGTGGCAGGGGATTCCCGAAGCACCGGAGCTCGTACAGAAATGCATTGCCCGTATGGAAAAAATGTTCGGAGATAAAGCAGACATACGGATCATTACATTTGATAATTACCGGCAGTACATAGCATTTTCAGAAACGGTAGCAGAGAAATTCAATAAAGGCTGCATTTCCATGACACACTTGTCTGATATTCTGCGTGCGCAGCTTCTTTGCCGCTATGGAGGACTGTGGATAGATGCTACCTATTATATATGGGATGACAGATTTATTGATGCGCTCTGCCAGTTTCCTTTCTTTACGCAGAAGCAGGGCGGCGAACTGAATGAACTGGATATTGTTTCGGGAAGATGGGCAAATAATTTCATGAAGGGACCCGCAGGATTCCCGCTGTTTGGCTTTATGGTGGAGGCGTTTGAACTCTTTTGGAGCAAATATGATGAGGTGCTCAATTACTTCCTGTTTGATTACATTATTGCGGTTTGTTATGAACAACTGCCGGAGATCAGAATGATCATGGATGCCTGTCCGGTAAACAACCGGTTTTCACAGGTGCTGGCAGACTGGGGAAATGAAGCCTGCGATCCGCACAAGCTGGAGCTTCTGACGGCGGATACATGGCTCTTCAAACTGACATATAAGAAACAGTTTTCCATGCAGACAAGCGACGGACAAAGGACATATTATGCGGCGCTGTTGGAAGAAGAATAAGTGCTTTATTGTAGCAGAGTGTGTAGAAAATAAAAAAATTAAAAAAGGTGTTAAGTATTATTGGGAAGACCCGATATATATATTGAGTAAAACAAATACTTAAAACCATTGAAAGGGAAATGGATGGAGCGTACGGCCGGAAAGGACTTTTTCAATCAAATGACCGTCATGGATGACGGCATTTAAATTCAAGGAGGAATATATTATGGTAGTACAACACAATCTTACAGCGATGAACTCAAGCAGAATGCTTAACATCACAACAAGCGCTCAGGCAAAATCTACAGAGAAGTTATCTTCAGGTTACAAGATCAACCGTGCAGCAGATGATGCAGCAGGTCTTGCTATTTCCGAGAAGATGAGACGTCAGATCAGAGGTCTTACACAGGCCAGCTCAAACGCACAGGACGGTATCTCATGTGTACAGACAGCAGAAGGTGCACTTACAGAAGTACACGATATGCTGCAGCGTATGAACGAACTGGCAGTGAAAGCAGCCAACGGTACACAGACATCTGCAGACCGTGGATACATCAATCAGGAAGTGCAGGCTCTTGTATCTGAAATCGACCGTGTAGCTTCTACAACTACATTCAATGAGAAAAAATTGTTAGACGGTTCCTTCAAAAAGGTAGGTCTTCAGGTTGGAGCAGAGGCTAAACAGCTGATTACACTTGACATCAGCGCTATGAGTGCTAAGGGACTTGGTCTTACGACTACGGCTACAGCAGCTACAAATGTTACTGTTGGTGGAACAGATGGAGCAAATGCGCAGAAAGCAATTACAATGATTAAGGCTGCGCTTGCAAAAGTATCTAGTCAGAGAGCAGATCTTGGTGCTGTTCAGAACAGATTAGAGCACACAATCAAGAATCTTGATAACGTTGTTGAGAACACAACAAGTGCTGAATCTTCTATCCGTGATACAGATATGGCTACTGAGATGGTTAAGTACTCTAACAACAACATCCTTGCTCAGGCAGGACAGTCTATGTTAGCACAGGCTAACCAGTCAAATCAGGGCGTATTATCATTACTGGGCTAATTGGCTAAGTAAATCGCAAACGACTACCGAAAGGAACCGGCATAAGCCGGTTCCTTTTTTTGTAGCGAGGAAGAAAATCAAGCACGTGCGATAGCACGTATTTGATTTTATCCGAGCGTACAACGAGAAATTCATAAGTGCGAAGCACGACTGACGACGAAGTCGGCAGGAATTTCGAGTATAAAAGAGGAAGAAAATCAAGCATTGCCACATATTTGCGTAGCAAATGTGCGGCCAAATAATCTGCGAAGCAGATTATAGTTTACCGTGCAGATGGTTTATGCAGTGAAATTCATAAGTGCGAAGCACGACTGACAACAAAGTCGGCAGGAATTTCGAGTATGAAAGAGGAAGAAATGCGAAAATACGAAAAAGACTGAAAAAAAGCAAAAATAAGTATAAAGTAATTTCAAAATCTACCGATATCTATTGTAGAACATAACCGGATAGGAAAGGAATCCACCGGAAAAATATAACAATTAAGGAAAATGAAATATTAGCGGAATGGATTCCGAAGTCAGGGAGGAAAAAATATGGTAGTACAACACAATCTTACAGCAATGAATTCAAGCAGAATGCTTAACATCACAACTGATTCTCAGGCAAAGTCCACAGAGAAATTATCTTCAGGTTATAAGATCAACCGTGCGGCAGATGATGCAGCGGGTCTTGCAATCAGTGAAAAGATGAGACGTCAGATCAGAGGTCTTACGCAAGCTAGTTCAAATGCACAGGATGGTATCTCGTGTGTACAGACAGCAGAAGGTGCGCTGGCAGAAGTGCATGATATGCTCCAGCGTATGACAGAGCTTGCAGTAAAGGCAGCCAATGGTACGCAGACATCCGCAGATCGTGGATATATCAATCAGGAAGTGCAGGCGCTTGTATCTGAGATTGATCGTGTTGCATCTACGACTACATTTAATGAACAGATGCTGTTAGATGGCAGCTTTAAAAAAGTAGGTATTCAGGTTGGAGCAGAGGCAAATCAGCTGATTACGCTGAACATTAATGCTATGAGTGCTAAGGGACTTGGTCTTACAAATGGAGCTACAGCAGCTACAAATATTACTGTTGGTGGAACAAATGGTACGAGTGCGCAGAAAGCAATTACAATGATTAAGGCTGCACTTGCAAAAGTATCCAGTCAGAGAGCGGATCTTGGTGCTGTTCAGAACAGATTAGAGCATACGATCAAGAATCTTGATAACGTTGTTGAAAATACAACAAGTGCTGAATCTTCTATCCGTGATACAGATATGGCTACAGAAATGGTAAGATATTCTAATAACAACATCCTTGCACAGGCAGGTCAGTCTATGCTGGCTCAGGCAAATCAGGCAAATCAGGGTGTATTATCCTTACTGGGCTAATAAGAAAAGAAGTTTTATGAAGATATGAAAAGTAAATTGAGTACCGGCTGTTTACAGCCGGTGCTTTTTTGCGTTAAAATATAATCATTCGGAGTATACAAGCGGCTTTGTCCGCAGCATAAGAGAAAAAAACTCACGTATGGCAACTGACAGGAGATGGGAGGCATGATAAGAATATGAAAACAGTATTATTTCTTGTCTGGAAAAGCTTTGGGAATGAATTTATCATAGAAGAACTGGAAAAAAGGGGCTTTGAGATCGATTTTTTTGATTTTCCGAAGGATACAGAAAATACACGGAACAGTATAGATCTGACAGAAGCGATTGCAAGACGTGTTTTGCAGACAAGACCGGATTTTGTGTTTTCCTTTAACTACTATCCTGTGGCAGCGATAGCCTGTAAGGCCTGCAGGACGAAATATGTATCATGGGTATATGACAGTCCTTACATTCTTTTATATTCACAAACTATATTGTATGATACCAACAGGGTTTTCCTGTTTGACAGCCATGAGGTTGAAAAGCTGAGAGGACTTGGTGCAGAGCATGTACATTATATGCCGATGGGATCTGCAGTAGAATATTATGACACGCTGGAACCAACACCGGAGATGCATCAGATGTATGATAGTGATGTTACCTTTATCGGGTCCATGTACAGTGAGCAGCGCCAGTATTTGTATCATCATCTGGAAAATGTGGATGAATATACAAAAGGGTATCTGGATGGCATCATGCAGGTACAAAAAAGCCTGTATGGAATTGATGTACTGGAGGAGGCTTTGACACCGGATATTATCGGCAGAATGCAGAAGGTCTGCCCGGTACAGGCAAACGGAGATGGCATGGAGACAGTTGCATGGTCATTTGCCAATTATTTTCTGGCACGTAAAGTTACCCAGATGGAACGGCGAGAGCTGTTGGAAGCATTGTCGGAAAGATTTCAGGTAAAGCTGTTTACGCCGGAAAAAACACCGTTTCTGCCCAAAGTAGATAACATGGGACGGATCGATTATTACGAACGAGCACCATATGCCATGAAATGTGCGAAGATCAATCTGAATATCTCCCTCCGCAGCATCCATACGGGTATTCCGCTCAGAGCACTTGATATTATGGGATGTGGCGGTTTTCTGATCACAAATTATCAGGCAGATTTCAATGAATATTTTGTGCCGAATGAAGATTATGTATTTTACGATGGCAAAGAAGATCTGCTCAATCTAGTGGAGTATTATCTGGAACACGAGGAGGAACGAAAGAAAATTGCGGAGAATGGATATCGCAAGGTAAAAGAACTGCTTTCTTACGGTGGTCAGGTAGATAAAATATTGGGTATGATTTAATTATTGAAAATGAGACATAAAAAAGAGAAAACAGGGATACAAAATAACCTGTTTTCTCTTTTTTAAATTTATTTCTGTGATTCCTTTAAGAATTTGATCCGTTCCTGCGCCAGATCATATGCACCACATTTTTCGTAAAAAAGCAGGGCATTTTCAGGCTGCCCGATCATTTCGTAAACGGCGCCCAGATGATAATAGGCGCGGAAAGAATTGGTGCCGAGTGTAAAGAATTTTTCTGTCTGCGTGGCCTTGATAAACTGCAATGCAGCTTTCATGTAGTGCTCATTTCTGATATAGACAGTGCCTATGACCATAAGAAAATCTGCGAGAAAATCAAAATAGGAATAGACTTGTTCTAAAAAGAGCTGTGCATCTTCACCACGATCCATGTTTAAAAGAGAATATCCGTAGTGTACAATCATTAACTGTACAAATTCTGATTCGGGAGATAAATCGAAATTCAATCCCTTTTCGAAATATCTGCAGGCATTTTCGTAGTCTCCCATAATATAATAGCTTTGGCCTATCTGAAAATAGGTGTATGAGTCCGGATAGTCATGTTCGGATGCTAAAAGAATATCCAAATTACGTTTGGCTTTCAGATCCATTTCTTCTTTGCTGCTGAAGTAGCCATCGTGATCCACGTATAATGGAATATCAAAAGAACAAAATGCTGTAAGTGTTTCATCAATGGGGAGAACCTGCTCGTGAATTGGCCTTTTGTACATATAAAATTTTTTGTTGAAAAGACGTTCTACGTGGTCAACAGTAATACTGCCGACTGTATCAGGGGATGTTCTGATCAGGCAGCCTACCCCTGTAGCGTTTTCATCTATTAATTTATAGATTGCTTCCATATCTACAGATGTTACATATTCATCGGTATCTAATACCAGGATCCAGTCATTTGTGGCCTTGGAAACAGAAAAATTTCTTGCAGCGGCAAAATCGGAAATCCAGTCAAAATGATAAACATGTTCTGTATATTTGCGGGCAACTTCAATGCTGTTATCTGTTGAACCGGTATCAACTACAATAATTTCCAGAGGAAGGTCTTTTACAGCAGCAAGACAGCGATCTAATTTATCGGATTCGTTTTTAGTGATCATACATAATGAAATTGGAATCATAGGCGTTTCTCCATTCTCCTTATTCTGTAAATCTGTGGAATAGCTATGTGATATCATTTTGAGTAGTGATTGGTAAATTGGCAAGCCTTTCCTGAGACATTGGGAAATTTCCGGCTTTCAGATAAAATTTCCGCGCTTCCTCATATTGCCCATATGCTTCATAAATACAGCCAATATTATGATAAGCCCGATAGGAATTTGTGCCTTCATCGAAATGACGCTGACAGGAAGTTGCCTTTAGAAATTCCATCAAAGCTTTATCGTTCTGCCTTGCCTGTAAATAAATATTACCCATTAAAAATAGGAAATCTGCAATCGTGCAGAAGCTGTCATATACATTTTCCAAAGAAAGCGCCTTTTCAATCCTGTTCGTATAGAGCATGCAATATCCGTAGGAAATGATCATTCTCTGTACATATTCCAGATTTTCATCGACATCCAGATAGAAGCCCTGATCATAATAGGAATAGGCACTCTCGTAGTCGCCCTTCAACATGAAGCTCTCTCCAAGCTGATAGTATAAATAAGGATCATCAGGGGTCTTCTGCAGATCGGTCAATAGTAAATTGATATTTCTTTGCGCTTTCGCTGCCAGGTCATCATCAGAGCCGCTGTATCCCGTGTGCGTAACGGTAAGCGGTATTTCAAAACCATAAAGCTGGCTGCCATCCCGGGAGGTAACCTGTTCGTGGATATTGCCTGTGTAATAATAGAGGCGTCTGTCAAATAACCGTTCTACATGATCATAAGAATGGATTAATTTGTGATCTTTGTCGTAGCAGAGATTATCCCTGTATAACTGCCCGATGGCATACGGATATTCCACTATCAACTTTTGAATTGCTGTAAAGTCCAGTTTTTCCACAAATTCATCACAGTCTATTATAAGAACCCAATCGTGACTGGCATGCGCTATAGAAAAATTTCTCGCTTTTGAAAAATCATTACACCAGGGAAAATCAAGGAGTTTATCTGCATATTTTTGCGCTGATTCTTTGGTTCTGTCTGTAGAGCCGGTATCTACAACAATAATTTCAAATGGATGTTTGCGCAAAGGCTGCAGACATTTTTCAATGTTATCTTCTTCGTTTCTGGCAATAATACATACGGAAATAGGAATCATAATTATTTGACCTCATACTTTTATAATTCTCTCCAGCTGGCAAGGTTATAATAAAATTCTAAATTATTATTTAACAGAGCAGCCAGATAACTGAAAGCACTGTTGGAAACGAGCAATCCTTTACACATACTGAGAAGCTGCATGTCGATGTAATTTGCACCATTTGTATTTCCGCGGACTGATACAACCTCTTTTGCCAAAGATAACCCCAATACATCAGCGTGATCTTCACACCATTCAGGATCATCTGAAAAAACAAATAAAGTAGATTCCGGATAGGATGCAAGTATTTCTGAAAGGGCGGAATGATAAAAAACAGGATCAATACCAATTCCTAAATTTAAATAGTCCCCTCGTCTGATATGAACACCGACAGATAGCGTAGACTTTATTCGAGAGGCATATTTCAGATTTTTATCGTCTAAAATAGGTGGAAAAGCAAGCTCCTCTAAAAACAGATCACGATAGGCATTGATCCAGTTTTTGTTGATCCAATACCCAAAATAATAAACAATTTCATCGTTCCATCTTAAGATGTCTGGGTGATATTCATTACAGGGAATGGACCAGACCTTTCCTGAAAACGGATTGTCTGTTTTGTAATTTTGCGCTTCTGCAATCATGGAAACATGAAAACCAAGATTGGCGAGATTATCGGCCATTCCAATTCCGTTTTTACGGTTTTCTACTAAGGCATTCCATGCATCAGCACCGAGTTGTTCGCTCAACAAATTGGGTTTCAGACCAAAAACCTTTTCCAGTTCATAACCATTATGCTGGTGCTTGAAAAAGAAAAAAGAATCATCTAAAAACCATTCTTCCGGATGCCCTGTAGTCAGTTGCCCGTAACGGTAAAAAATATATTGAAAAACCTGATTGGCGAGACCGCCGTTAAAATATTGAATACGCATAGAAGTCCTTTCAGTAACGAATTATTTTGTGGATAAGAGAATGTCCATTCCTATAATATTTCGGATGAAATGTTATGAAATATGAGATGCTATTTCATTTAGAAAGGTTTTAAAACTTACTTCATTAAATTCTATATCAACTGTTGATAACAGTGACAGAACATCCTTATTCTCATCTAAATTTATATAGGAATTATGTTGCCACTCTGGTAATAGCTGCTTAATTGTATCCTGCATCATCTGAAAGAAGTCGAGACCAAGATATAGATGACCAGAGACTGCAAAATAAAGTGTTTCATAATAAAAGGTAAACAGAAAGTAGTAATCAATTTCGCTTTGAAAACACTGGTAAATTTGTCGTTTGTTACGCATTATGTTGAACAAAAAAAGCTGAACCCTTGGGTGATCATAGAGTTTTCCATTCTGTCTTACATAGGACTGCATTGTACTTTCTTTATGAATGTGGCAGTAATACCATGGCTTATCAAAAATATAAATTTTTTGTGCAGTAAATAAGAGTGGATATACAAAGGAAGGTTCTTCATATGCAACCCCTTCCATAAAAGAGGATTGATTGTTCAATAAAAACGATCTTTTATAGAATTTTACTTGACTGCCATAATTTAAAATGCGGGAATTCAGAAATTGTTTTCTTTCTATGATACTATTTATTTCATAATAACCATTGCCTTTTGAATTATGATGAATGCATGATTTCTCCTCACGTTCTTCAGCATCTAAGGTGCAGTCGGTGGTCGGATATTGGATGATATCAGTATCATATTTTAGGGCGAGCGAATATAGGGTGCTGTAAAAATCAGGATGAATCCAGTCGTCTGCATCCAGAAATGCAACGTATTCTCCTGATGCATAGGATAAACCGACATTTCGTGCACCACCTTGCTTGATATTTTGCTCCAGATTGACAACAATAACCGAGTCTGGAAATTTGTTTTCAAATTGTAATAAAATATCTAAAGTGTGATCAGTGGAGGCATCATTGACAAGTATGATTTCCATTGTTTCCATGCCAATAGTCTGACTGAAAATACTGTGTAAACATCTTGGGATATATGCCTGTGCATTATAGCAGGGAATAATTACAGATATTTTTTTCATAAAACACCCTTTCCAAGAGCAGAAAGTCTTTCTTTGGCATACAGAAAATTGCCGCATGCTTCATAGTTTTTGACCGCTTCAGAAATATTTCCCAAACATTCCAGAATGACTCCTTTATTATAAAGTGCCTTATAGCTGTTGACGCCTTCTACAATAGATGTTTTATATTTCGTGGCTTTCTCAAATTCAGCAATCGCCTCTGAAAACATGGCATTGTTCATATAAATAAGCCCCATCAGAAATACAAAATCTGCATTGATGGCAAACGCATCATAGATCTCGGTAAAGGAAAGCGCCTTTTGATATTGCTTTAGAGCAAGCAGACTGTAGCCATAGGATTGCACCATGGTCTGTACATATTCCAGTCTGGGATCTAAATCAAACGTTAATCCACTTTCAAAGTAATGAATGGCAGTTTGATGCTCTCCGAGGGCTGCGTAAGCCTGTCCGAGCTGATAAGCCAGATAGGGATCCTCGTGGGCTGCAAAGGCAATCTCTAATAAAGCAATATTGCGCTTGCATTTTTTTCGCAGTGTTTCCATTGTTTCATAACCCATATGATCAAAAAAAAGAGGAAGATCCACGTAACAAATTTCATGAAGGACAGTATCGCTGCTATCAGTGAAACGGTTGCATGGAGTTAACTGTTCATGGATGATTCCTTCATAGTGATAATAGTTTCGGTTATAAATCCGCCCCATACGGGAGGTGGCAAAGGCAATTTCTCCCTGCAGCGGATAAGCATCTTTTCGAAGTATTGTTCCAATCTTATCAACATTTTCCTTATTTTCTAAAAAATCGTGTAATACGACAGAATCACAGGAGGTTAAGATCTCATCAGCGTCCACCATCCAGATCCAATCAGTCTGTGCCTGTATAGCACAAAAATTGCGTGCCATGGAAAAATCATTACACCATTCGAAGTGACATAATGTATCATTGGAAGTAAGCAGTTTTTCTAAAATAGAAAGTGTATTGTCTGTAGAACCGGTATCTGCAACAACAATATGGACAGGTAATGCGCGTAGCACCTGTATACATTTGCCGATATACTGTTCTTCGTTTTTACAGATGATACATGCACTGATCTGCATGGTAAGCCCCCCTTCCGGACAGAAATAGAAATTGTAATTACATAGTACCATATTTGTGGGAGAAAGGGGAAGCTTTCGAGTGGGATTTGCTTAACATCTTCATTGTAGAATGAGTTAGCACATGCTATACTGTTGTTATGAAGAAACTTAGTATTATTGTACCATGTTATAATGTGGAAAAGTACATAGGCAGATGCTTGATGTCGTTGACAGAACAGACACTTTCCAGAAGTGCATACGAGATCATTCTGGTGGATGATGCATCGACAGATACAACATGGCAGCATATTACTGCATGGGAGGCGAAATATCCGGAGCTGATACTGGCAGTGCATTGCGATGAGAACGGAAAGATGGGTAGGGCAAGGAATATCGGTTTGTCGTATGCAACCGGTGAATATGTTGGATTTGCAGACAGTGATGACTGGGTTGAACCGGAAATGTTTGAAGCACTTCTGTCAGAAGCAGAAACAAACGGACAGGATGTTGTGATCTGCAGGCATCTCCGGGATCGGGGAAATGATTTTCAGAAGCTGGATGATAAGGGCAGTGGAAAAATTGACAGGGTTATTATAGATACAAAGGATGTCAGAAGTCGTTTTATTGTAGAAAGTCCCATGCATTTTAATGTATGGGATAAGATTATCCGAAAAGAAATATTGGATCATAATTGCATCAGGTTCCCGGAGCAGGTAGCATATGAGGACATTTATTTTGGGGCATTACTGCATTTATATGTGAGAAAAGTGGCATACGTAGATGCAATTTACTACCATTATTATATTAATCCTGCTTCTACAGTGTTGAAAAAAGAAGCTGCTTATCACGGAGATATTATAACTGTAAATGAAATGCTGGTGGAGACATTAAAGGAAAGAGGTTTTTGGGAAACGTATCAAAAATCATTAGAGATAGATCTGTTATTTATATGGTATCTGGCAACAGTTAAAATTATATGTCTTCGCTTTGAAAAACCACCATATGAAATGTTCTGCAGACTAAAAAGGTCGATTTTGTTTTATATACCGGAATGTTTGAAAAATCCGTATATACCGGTTTATATGAAAGAATTCTATCAGCTTCTGCTGAAACTGTTGGAGATTGAGGTGACGCCGCCAGTACTTGATCAGGTTGCCGAACAATATAAACAATATGTGCAAACGTATGAGGGATAAAGGGGGATGTATGAGCGTAACAGAAGAAATGCTGCTGACGATAAGGCAAATACAGGAATCATTAAAAAGCGATATGACAGATATCATGCAAGGGGAAAATGCTAATTCATTTGAAGCATATTGGGAAATACTAAAGCAGTTGCAACAGATTTTACAAAAATCAGGGCATGTGATCCGAAATGCAGAAAAGCGGGAACAGAGAATCGCAATGTTGTATCATCAAATACAATCGGAAGATGATTTATATGCATATTACGAGGCATTTCGTCTGTATCTGGATGATGTGTACGAGAAGGCACTGTTAACCGGAAACAGATATGCGATTATCCGGAGAGAAGATACGGTTCCGGGAATTGGTTCTCATATTATAACAAATATAGGCCAGATAGAGGCTGCATTGCAGGCAGGCATGATTCCGGTAATAGATACAGTCAGTGTGGATAATTGTTTTCGAAATATGAGCATGGAATATAATACAAATGCATGGGAGTTGTTTTTTGAACAACCACTTGGTGTTGGGATTATGGATATTCCGAATGATGCGGAGGTTATGGTTCTTGATGGTATTCCGGTGGATAAGCCATATTATGATATGGATTTCTTTACAAATCCCTATATATTGGATAGATGGAGACGCCGGGCCAATCAATATCTCAGACCATCAGATCAGTTGAAGGATGCGCTGGATATTGCTGTGGCGGAGACAAATCAGAGAATGGCTGAAAAAGTACTTGGTGTATTATGTCGTGGTACGGATTATGTATCTTTAAGACCTTATAACCATCCTGTACAGCCTTCTGTTTCAGAAATGCTGCAGAAAGCAGGTGAGATGCTGCGCTGCTACAAGTTGGAACACATTTATCTTGTGACGGAGGACGAAGGGATCAGACGGGCATTTGAAGAGTGTTTTGGAGACAGGGTATTCACAACACAAAAACAGTATTATGCGTCTGTTCAGAAAAAGCTTTTAACGGAAATAAATCAAGAAACGAAAATAGACTGCTATTATAAAAATATGGAATATCTGGCAGCATTATTGCTTCTTGGAAAATGTGATTGTTTTCTGGGGAGTAGAACGAGTGGAACTGTGGCAGCTCTCATTATGGGGCAAAAAGAGCAAATATTTGAAACGTGGAATTATGGCAGATATCATGTTGATGATCGTTGGCAGATTTGGTAAAAACAGCTATATAAAATCAGATTTACGGCCGATATAAATAATAACAGCAAAGAACCCAGAAAGAAGAGGGAATTACAATGGAAGAACAGAAAAAACAGCAATTAGAAGCACTTGAACTTGGCAGCGAATACATTGCAAAACTGATTCCGGCGATGAAGGAGATCATACCGGAGCTCAGAGGGGCAGAGATGCCGGATACAGAAGACTATCTGAATCAGCAGCTTGACGGACTGAACTATGTGATCGATATTATCAATATTACAATTCCGTTCCTGAATGAAAAGGAAGAAGTGTTAAATAAGGATGCAATGGAAGAAAAAATACAGAATCTGAACCGGGCACTTGGAAATAACAGTCATGCAATGATTGCGGACGCATTTGAAGCGGATATTTTGCCAATGATCGATATTTACAGACAGATCGCACTGGTTGTACTGGAGCAAAACAAGGAGGAATAAAAAAGTAAATTGCTGATTGGAAGTTTAATGGATTCCATGCATATTTCAGAAGCAGAAGCAAGGAAATATCTAAAACTCGAATCACAGGCCGGACTCTAATTATTTTCTATAATCTGACCGATATATTTAATAAGTGCGAACGGAATCGCGAAAAAGGAAACAGGAGTCCCTGCACGAAGTGCAGGGACTTTCTTATGGTATAGTTCAATGATAGTTTGTATGAAAAGCAAATTTGTGGGGTTGTGGTTTGAGGTATAAGTCGTAGGAAAGAGGAATTCTATGAAAAAAGTTATTACATATGGTACTTTTGATCTGTTTCATCAGGGACATTACAATCTGTTAAAACGGGCAAAGGAACTGGGCGATTATTTAATTGTGGGTGTTACAACGGAGCATTTTGATGAATCACGTGGGAAAGTGAATGTAGTGGATTCAGTTTTGGAGCGTGTTGAAAATGTGCGAAAAACAGGATTTGCGGATGAGATTATTTTGGAAGATCATATAGGTCAGAAAATCGAAGATATACAGAAATATCAGATAGATATTTTTACGGTGGGTTCTGACTGGATTGGGACATTTGATTATCTTCGTAAGTTTTGCCAGGTGATTTATCTGGAAAGAACTCCTGATATTTCCTCAACATTAATTCGTAAGAGCCGATTCCAAATCGTGGATGTTGGGATTATCGGAACGGGACGGATAGCACCAAGATTTGTATCCGAGGCAAGATATGTTAGTGGTATTAATATTAGCTGCGCATATAATCCGGTGCCAGAGAGTGGCAAGGCGTTTCAAAGAAAATGCGACATAGAGTGTGAAACAAAGAATTTAGATGCATTTCTGGAGCGTATAGAAGCCGTCTATATCGCATCACCGAATGAAACACATTATGACTATGCAAAAAAAGCATTGCAATGTGGGAAACATGTATTATGTGAAAAACCCGTAGCATTTACTCGAAGACAGACAGAAGAGTTGTATGAGTTGGCAGAAAAGAAAGATAAGGTCCTATTAGAAGGTATCAAAACAGCCTATTGCCCTGGATTTCAGCATCTGATCGACGTGGCATTAAGTGGAAGTATTGGTGAGATTCGCGACGTAGAGGCCTGTTTTACCAGACTGGCAGATGAAGCTGCAAGGGAACGGACAGATGCAAAGTATGGCGGAAGCTTTCTGGAATTTGGATATTATTCTTTACTGCCGATTATAAAATTATTTGGTGTTTCGTATGATTCCTTCCAAATAGACAGTATAACAGGAAAAGATGGGATCGATCTGTATACCAAAGTACAGATTCGTTACCCGGACAGTATGGCAACGGCAAAGATGGGAGTGGGGGTAAAGAGCGAAGGGGAGCTTGTTATAGCAGGAACTGATGGTTATATATTAGCGCAGTCTCCATGGTGGTTAACAAGACATTTTGAAGTGCGCCGAGAAAATCCTACGGATATTAAAATATATGAACCGGCTTTTCAAGGAGACGGTCTTCGATATGAGATCAGTGAATTTGTGGCACAAATTAATAAAAATGCGAAGAGTGGATATAAACTTACAAGAGAAGAAGCAATTGCTATGGCTGTTATTACAGAATCTTTCATGAAACGGAGAATGGAACAGAATGAAAACGGGAATACAGATTGAACTGTTAAACGCAAAAAAAGTACTGTCATATACAGAATTTCCCAAAGTGGAAATAAAATATGATGCAGATGCTTTTAAAAGTTTTGAGCCGGATGAACCATTTAATGGAAGAGTAACAGGGGTAAGTATTAGTATGGAAGAACTTAATTTGAATACATTACAGTCATGTATACAATTTTTGGAGCAATGTAAAGGAACTTACCTTGTGGTTTCAACGATGGATACAGAAGAAATAACAGATGACTTTAGACAGCTGCTTGTCTGTTGCTGTGCTAAGGTGGCTGAGTGTGGCATTTTTATTCTAGTTGAAAATGGCTGTAAAAAACAGTCGGAGGATTTTTACTGTAACACTGCATTTTCAGGAGCTGAAGGATTACGAGAACTGTTAGATGATGTGAAAAAAGAACTGCCCGAAGCAAATATTGGAATCTGTTTTAATACGGGAATTGCTAATCTGACAGGCAGAAATATGAGAGCATTGATGGAAGATATGGGCAACCTGATCAGGCTAATTCATGTTAATGATAATGATGGGATGCATGATCTGAGACAGCTCCCATATTCTTTCACAACGGGGAGAGGTAAAAAATCAACAGATTGGATGCGGTTTGTAGGACAACTGGTCAGACAAAACTATGATTCATATCTTGTATTTGATACAGAAGGACTCTTTGCATGTGCCCCTGAGTCTTTACATCCGGTTTTCTGTCAATTATTATATGGGATTTACCAAGAATGGGAAAGCAGATTCTGTTTTGAAAAAAAACTACAGAAAGAAAAGCAGGGATTGATATTGTTTGGGGCTGGTCAGATGGCAGGACACTATATTCAGAGATGGGGGGAAAAATATCCACCGGTCTGTCTTACTGATAATAATAAGGCCTTATGGGGCAGAAAGGTATATGGGTATGATATAATTGCCCCTGTGGAATTATTAGAGGAACCGTATTGTAATTTCAGAGTAGTGATTTGCAATCAATATTACACACAGATACGTAGACAACTGGAAGAAATGGGCATTGCATATGATTGCTATTACGATGAATATGATTTTTGATCGAAAAAGAAGAGGATACAGATGGAAATAGGAGTACAGACAAAAGGAATTTATCCGGAACGAAATGCAAAGCAGGCACTCCAGATGATTAGAAATGCCGGATTTACGAATATTGATTTTAATATTGATGCTTTCTTACTTAATACAGATGTCTATGCGGGCAGAATAAATTCTTTTTTTGACCAAGATATAGAAGAACTGAAAAGATATTTTCATCCAATGAAGGAGTGCATGAAGCAATACGGAATTTGCGCGTCACAAATGCATGCACCATATCCGGTCATGATTCAGGGAAGGGAAGAACAAAACCGGTTTATGATGGAACAAGTAATTCCAAAGAGTCTAGCCATTGCATCGTACTTGGAAATTGAATGGGTGGTTGTGCACCCAATTAAATTGCAATATAATGCGGGAATTCAAAAAGAGCGGGAGGAAAATATGAAATTCTTTCAGACTCTGATCCCTTTATTGGAAAAGTATCATGTTAAAATTTGCCTTGAAAATTTATATGAAAGTGTAGGACAACGCATTGCGGAGGGAGTCTGCGCAAATCCTGCAGATGCGATAGCGTACATTGATAAGTTAAATGAACTGGCTGGGAAGCAACTCTTTGGGCTTTGCCTTGATAGTGGACATTTGCAATTGACACACCAGGATTCATACAGATATATACAGCTATTGGGGAATAGAATCAAACTGTTACATCTTCATGAAAATGATGGAATTGCAGACCAGCATCAGATGCCATATTCTTTTGGAAACGGTAAAAGGATGGGACAAAACTGGCAACAATTTATAATGGGATTGAAGGAGATTGAATTTGACGGAACACTCAGCTTTGAGACATATCCTTGCATGAACAGCTTTCCGGACACTATGGCAGACAAGGTTCTGAAAACAATATATGAGATTGGTGAATACTGGAAAACGCAGATCATAGGTAAGTAGAAAGAGATAAAATATGAAAGAAAAGATACTTCGGATAGGCATGATAGGAACAGGGCGGATTGCTGCAAGATTTGTTGATGAAATAAAATATGTGGAGCAGAAATATCAGATTGGACTTCAATTCGTGTATAATCCGCACCCACAAAGTGCGGCATATTTTGCTGATCAGCATAATATCAGGTATGCAACTGATGATTTGGCTACATTTATCGATGGGGTGGATGCGGTATATATTGCTACACCGCATGAAACCCATGGTAATTATATAAGAAAAATGCTGGAAAATGGTAAGCATGTTTTATGCGAAAAACCAATGACACTATTTGAGACAGAAGCGAGGGAACTTTTTGCACTGGCAAAAGAAAGACAACTGGTTCTCATGGAAGCCGTCAAGACAGCATATTGTCCCGGGTTTGTGGCGTTGCAGGAATTGTTAAATCAAGGTGTAATAGGGTGTATACATGATGTAGAGGCCTGCTTTACAAAGATTGGATCGGCGGCTGGCAGGGAAATATGGGGAGATTATGCAGGAAGTTTTTTGGAACTGGGGAGTTATTGTATGCTTCCTGTTGCCCGTTTGCTTGGAACGGACGCTAAGGCAACACACATATGGTCGCTTCAAAGCGTGACAGGCTGCGACTCTTATACAAAAGTGATATTTGAAAATAAAATACAGTGCGCAACAGTAAAGACTGGACTGGGAGTGAAATCGGATGGTGAGCTGATGATTGCGGGAGAAAAAGGATATATACATATTCCGTCTCCATGGTGGATGCCAAAGAAGATAGTGGTTAGACATGAAGACCCGAGCCGGGTGGAACTATATGAATATCCATTTGAAGGTGGAGGCTTGCGATATGAAATTGCTGCTTTTGCAAACAAAATAAAGGGCATGGAAATGTGTTCTAATGTAAAGCAGGAAGAAAATGAGGGTGAAGGGAAAGAAACAGCTTTTCTGTCTGAAGAAGAATCTATCTGGATGGCGGCACAGATGGAATGGTTTCTGCAGCAAAAAAAAGAGATGATAATTAGTTATCAGTGGGGGGAAAAAATAAAAAAACCTGCTATATGGGCACATAGAGGATGCAGTGCAAGGTATCCTGAAAATACACTCCTTTCATTTGAAAAAGCAGCGCAGATTAATGGAATCAAAGGGATCGAGCTGGATGTACAGATGACGAAAGATGATCAACTGGTGGTAATCCATGATGAAAGACTTGACAGGACAACAACAGGGACGGGGTATGTAAAAGACTATACATTTGCACAGATCCGGGCATTGGCTATTACGCCTTCCGGACAAGGAAGACCATATGAGAGTACAGGTCATTTGCATGTGCCTGCACTTGCTGAGGTTTTTGCTCTTTTAAAACCATATTGTGAAAAAAATGGTTTACTGATAAACATTGAATTAAAAAACAGTAGAATTGCATATAAGGGGATGGAAAAAAAAGTAATTGCAATGGCAGAAAATTATGGAATCAGTAATTATATTGTATATTCATCCTTTTGTCATGCTTCCATGGGTCTGGTGAAGAAATTAGATAAAAATGCAAAAACCGGATTATTGTCAACGAATATTCTGGATGCAATCGAGAATCAAGAGCAGTATCATGCGGATGCATTACATCCATGTAATGTAGGAATGGCAATTAACCGGGAAACGGTACAATATTTGAAAGAGCGCAATATACCGGTTCGTGTCTGGAACGGTCAGGAACCATTATTTGGTCAGGTAAGACCTTTGGGAAAATGCGATCTGGAAAGATATACATTGCTTGGTGCGACAGACTTATTTACAAATGTACCTGAAAATTATCTGGAATGAGGAATGTTATAGAAGAGGTGTAAAATAGTATGATTCGAAAGACAACAAAAGAACAATTGCTCTCAATACTGCAAATGATGCTCAAGCTTCATCATACAAAAGAGATGGAGAATGGAAAGACACAAAGAAAGCTTTTGACACAGTGTCAGGAATCAGCTATAACTATTGGAACTATTTTAGAGGAGAAGGTAGAAGAAGCTGTAAAAATAGTACCATTACTGGAAATGTACTGCGAAGAAGTGTATGTGCTGGCAGAAAGTGCAGGAACAGGCGAAAAGATTGATTTGGAATATGCTGATGGGATGCTATATGATGTCATAAATGCAATTGAGGAATTACAGGAAGTGTATCAGATTGTTTTTATGCCATATAAAGCTGCCATGTGGGATGCCTTGGAAAGCATTTATTTGGCGGCAAAGGATGATGTCGGCTGCGAAGCACTTGTAGTGCCAGTTCCTTATTACAGCTTTGATCAAAAAAAGAAAGAATGGATTCCTCATTATGAAGGAGAATTGTTCCCGCCAAATATTCCGGTTACATCCTATCAGAAATATAACTTGCAGGAGGAAAGACCGGACGTTATATATGTGCATAATCCATATGATGATTCTAATTATGTGACAAGTGTACATCCGTCTTTCTATTCTGCAGAATTGAAAAAGTATACAAAAAAGCTTATATATGTACCCTATTATGTGACGACGGGTGCAATTTCACCGGAACATACTATCCTTCCGGTATATTTTCATATGGATTATGCAATTGTTCAGGGTGAACGTTTTAAAAGGGGATTTAAGGGATTACCATATGAAGACAAAATAATACCGCTGGGATCGCCCAAACTTGACCGCATCATTCGTATGTGTAAAAGTGGCGAGGTCAAAATGCCAAAAGAATGGGAAAAAATTGTAAAGGGCAGGCGAACACTGATGCTGAATACCAGTATCAGCTGTCTGCTTGATGAGGGCAGTATTATGCTGGATAAGCTGATGTGGCTTTTCAAAAAGATAAAACAGTACCCGGGACTGGCATTGATCTGGCGCCCACATCCGCTGCTCCGGTCTACAATAGAATCCATGCGCCCCCAGCTTCTGATGCAGTATGAAGAATTGATTGCATATTTTCAGGAGAATGGAGTTGGAGTATTTGATACTACACCGGATATTACTTCTACTGTGGCATTGTCGGATGGGTACATTGGGGAACTCAGTACATCGGTTGTGAATTTATTTGGCGCGGCGGGAAAGCCTATGCTGATTTTAGATGATTATATAACAGAGGATATAACGCCTGAGGAACGATTGAGATTCCCAATTCAGGATTTATGTGAGAAAGATGGTGTGATTTATGCACTTTCGCAGCGATACAATGGATTGTTCCGGATACGAAAAGACCTGAGACAAATCGAACTGATAGCAAAAATTTCGGATCAGCAGAAGTGGCAGATGGGTGGTTACTCGTTTGCAGAACATGGTGGGGAAGTGTTTCTCTCTCCATATATGATGAACAATTTCTATTATTTGGACGATAAAAAAAATATAAATGCTATTCTGTCTCAAAATAGTGAGGAAACGTTTTTTTGCTATAAGTCATATGTGTATCAGAACCGGATTTTTTATCTGCCGGCGCAAAATGGACAGATCATAGTATATGATTGCTGTTCTGGACTGGTGCAATATTGTGCTGATGCGATTAGTGCATACAAGAAGACGGTAATTGAAAACTGGGGAGATATCTGGGAGGAAACATGGGATTGCGCAGCAATTGATAATATACTGTATATTACTGCAAATTACAGCAAGAAGATTCTCTGCCTTGATATGGATACATTGCAGTATGAAATAGTGTCAGGTCCTGAGGAAAATGATACATATACAGGAATTGTTTCGGATGGAGACATACTGTATCTTGCTGGCGGATTTAGTGGGAATGTGTATAAATGGAAACCGAAAACTGGAGAGTTGTATTATAAGGTGTTATTGCCACAGCAAATACATGCGTGGAGATTTCATAATGGCAGGGCATTGGTACACAGAGCTCTTGTGAAAGCAGGCGACTTTGTGGTAACAATACCGGGGACGTGTGATGGAATGGTATGCATATACAAAGAAACCGGAACAGCCTGCTGTATTGCAGAGAATTTCTGGGAAAATGCAGAAAAAGCGGCTAATCAATATCAACCTCAATATATGTATACAGCTACATTTGGGAAAAAATGGGGAGATTCTCGGGTTATAGTACAGCGTGGCAGTGACTGGATGGTGGCGATAATCGATCCGGCAACGGGTGATTATGAAACCGTTACGCCGGAACTGACCGGACAAGCGTTAGAACAACTTATAACAGGAGAGAATGGATTTGAAAAACCATATGAAAAATGGACATATATGTATCAGGAAAGTGCATTCTTCCCGGTTGATAGGTTCTTTAGACTGATGGAAGGAAACAGAGAAACAATTGATGAAATTGCAAAGCAGCAGATTCGTGTTCTCTCAGATATAGCAGAAAACCTGGATGGAACATGTGGAGAGAAAACGCATGCATTCGTGATGGAGAGTTTAAGAAAAGAAAGCAAGGGATAATAGAATATTCATAATACTAATGAAGGTGAGTATTTTGTCCGATATATAAGTATATTGGTGCAAAAGGAATTGCTTCGTAATAGTATATAAAAATGACTTTGCACGGGTAGATGTAAAGTCATTTTTGCTTTACAATCATGTGGAAAATTCTACGAGAAGAGGTATTTATGAAAAATTCAAATAGAAAAGGATATCAAATAGATGATGCAGAATTGCAGAAAATCCAGGAAATTCAGAAAGAGTTAATAGCAGAGGTGGACAGAATTTGTAAGAAGTGCGGGATTCATTATAATATGGTGGGGGGAACGATGCTTGGAGCAATCAGGCATGGTGATTATATTCCGTGGGATGATGATGCAGATATAGGTTTCTTGAGAAGAGAATATGAAAAGTTTAGAAAAGCATGTAAAACAGAATTAGATACAGACAGATTCTATATGCAGGATTTGAGAGATACAGAAGGTTATAGATGGGGATATGGAAAATTAAGGAGAAAAAATACAGAGTTTGTACGATTGGATCAGGAATTTATGCCGTATGAACAGGGAATCTCCATAGATTTAATGCCATTTGATAATGTGCCGGATTGTTTGCCGCTGAGAAAAGCTCATTTCATGTTATGCTTTATAATTCGAAAGTTATTATGGTCGGAAGTAGGCGCAAAAAGCGAAGAAAACAGATGGATAAAAATAATTTATAGAATAATGAGTCTTGTACCATTCTCTGTTATTGTTGGTATGTATAATCAATTAATAGAAATTAATCAGCATAAAAAAACGGAATTGGTTCGTATTTTAACGTTTCCAACTCCAAAAGCTGTATATGGATATAAACGTGAATGGTATACGAAATTAAGGAGATATCAGTTTGGAAATATGAAATTGCCTGGGGCGAAAGATTATGATGCCTATTTGAAAGTAAAATATGGTGATTATATGAAAATGCCACCAACAGATAAAAGAAAGGTACATGAAATTTCAAGATTATCATTAGGAAGGGAGATGTGGTAATGTGTACGAAAAAATATAAAATTGGATATACAGATGGCGTATATGATCTTTTTCACGTGGGGCATCTAAATATGATCAATACTGCTAGAAATTATTGTGAGTATTTAATCGTAGGAGTGCATGGCGATGAGGTTGTGAGAGAATATAAAAAGAGAACTCCGATCATTCAGGAAGAAGATCGGAGGAAAATTATTGCGTCTATAAAAGGAGTTGATAAAGCGGTTATCAACCAATTTAGGGACAAGATGAAATTGTGGGAACTATATCACTTTAATGTGATTTTTATCGGAGATGATTGGAAGGGAACAGAAAGATGGAATCACTTTGAAAAAATATTGGGAGAGATAGGCGTAGATGTTATTTACGTCCCTTATACAAAAGGGATTTCAACTACAGAAATTCGACAGAGAATAATGAACGAGGAGAAGTGACCATGGAAGATAGAGAAAAAATAGCAATAACCATGGGAGATCCGGCTGGCGTGGGACCGGAGATCATTGTTAAGGCGCTCAGTCATGTTTCAGTATACCAAAAATGCATACCGGTTGTTGTAGGAGATAAAGAGGCATTGTTGGATGCAATTCGGTTTTGCAATCTTCCGATGGAGTTGAGAGAAATCAAGGATTTTGAAGAAGCGGCGGGAGAATTTGGTACTATTGACTATATTAATTTGGGATATCTTGAACCGAAAAGCTGGGAATATAAGAAGAATAGTGCAATATGCGGAGAAGCATCTTTTCAGTATGTGGTATATGCGATACAACAGGCCATGAACGGTAAAGTAAAAGCTGTAGTTACTGCACCAATTAATAAAGAATCCATTAATATGGCAGGACATAATTATAGCGGACATACAGAAATTTTTGCTGAATATACCGGTACTAGTCAATATGCAATGCTACTTGCCAGTAAAACATTGCATGTGATTCATGTATCTACACATGTATCTTTGCGGGAAGCCTGTGACAGGGTGAAAAAAGACCGAGTCTTACAGGTGATTGAACTTGCAGATCGCGGTATGAAAGAATTGGGATATGAAAATCCTAAAATAGGTGTAGCAGGTCTGAATCCTCATTGTTCTGAAAACGGGTTATTTGGAACAGAAGAAAAGAATGAAATAATACCTGCGATAAATGAAGCAAAGAAGAAGGGAATTCAGGTTGTAGGACCGGAACCACCTGATACAGTTTTTGTAAAATGTCAGGCAGGACAATATGATATTGTGGTTGCTATGTATCATGATCAAGGTCATATTCCGCTCAAGTTAAGTGGCTTCAAATATGATTTATTACATGATAAGTATGATTCAGTCAGTGGAATTAATTGTACTATAGGCTTGCCAATTGTCAGAACCTCTGTTGATCATGGAACAGCTTTTGGAAAAGCAGGTGAAGGCAGAGCTAACGAGGAAAGTATGATGGATGCTATTTTTGCTGGTGTGGAAATGGTTAGAAATAGAAGGACATATAATGTGGAGGACTAGTTTATGGATGAAATCTTTTGTTTATCAAATGATTGGAAGGAAATAGTGGATTCTGCTGAGCTAATCCCTTTTGGAATGGGTCGGATTGGCAGACGTGTGATTTCATCATTGATGAATGAATTTGATATTCCATTTTTAATAGATAATAGAGAAAAACAGGATATTATATTAGGTTTAAAGGTATTGACATTAGAGAATGCTAGAGATTATCTGAAAACACATAACTGCAAGATCGTTGTAACAACCGTATATGGAGCATACCAGGAAATAAAGAAACAACTTGAAGGAATGGGATTTGTTGAAAATGTAGATTTTTGTGTATTTGAAAGATTTGTTGTAGAGTGGAATTTACGGTGGAAAAATAAATGCGTTTTATCAAAAATTGATACAGTCATTACATCTAGATGTACGTTAAGATGTAAAAATTGTAATATGTTTATTAGCTGCATGGAGCAACACAACGATTTACCTCTTGAAGAATTACAAAATAATTTTGATGTTTTCTTTGGAAGTGTTGATTATGTTTATGAGTATACACTTCTTGGAGGAGAGCCTTTTTTACATAAGAAGTTAAAAGACATTCTTGTATATATGTGCCAAAAATATGGAGATAAAATTGGCAAAATAAATTTAATCTCAAATGGGACGGTCATTCCGTCAGATGAAGTTATCCATGTTATGAAGAAATATAAGATAATGGTTAATATTAGTGATTATACAAATGCTGTTTCGTATAAAGAACGGTTAAAAGAGGTAGAAGATTTATTTAAAAAGAATGAAATAGAATATTATATTATTCCGAATAACGTATGGAAGGATGTTTGCTATCCGCGATGTGAATATTATACGGCTAACCCTAGAGAACATATGAGATTGTGTGGGCATGGAACTCATTCAGTTGATGGTGGAAGATTATACTGGTGTGATCCAGCATTCGCGTCAGAACGTTTTTTGAATTTTGAATCTAGAAATGATGATTCGTTAGGGTTGATATCAAATAAATTGAATTATACAAAATATGATGCGTCATTAAATATTATTAAGTATATCTTAGGAAATGTAAATGAGAGAGGCTATATGACTATATGTGAAAAATGTGCTGGCATAGGATGTGACAATAACAATGTTGTTGTTGCTGGTGTGCAATGTGACAAATAACTGGGAGGAGAAGTGAATTTGAGATGATATATAATTTTTCCGCGGGACCATCAATGATGCCTGTGCAGGTAATGAAAGAAGCAGAAAAAGAGTTTTTGAATTATCATGATATGGGAATGTCAGTCATGGAGCTAAATCACAGATCAGTAGCATTCAACGATATAATAGATGAGGCAGAAGAAGTGCTGAGAAAAATTCTACAAATTCCTCATAATTATGATGTTTTATTTCTGCAAGGAGGAGCCTCATTGCAATTTGCAGCTATTCCTATGAATCTGATGAAAAACGGAAAAGCTGGATTTATTATGACAGGGCATTGGACAAAAAAAGCATATGAAGAAGCAGAAAAATATGGTGAAGCTGTAGAACTGGCATCAAGTGAAGATAGAAATTATTCATATATACCAAGTTGCGATCATTTAACGATTCCTGAGGATTTAGACTATATCCATATATGTGAAAACAATACAATATATGGCACTAGATTTCATGAAATTCCCACCGGATTAGGGAAGAATATTGTTTCAGATATGTCATCATGTATTTTGTCAGAACCAGTGAATATATCAAAATATGGTCTAATATTTGCAGGTGCTCAAAAAAATGCAGGACCGGCGGGAGTTACGTTGGTTATTGTGCGAAAAGATTTAGTGGTGGATGATGTATTAGCCTGTACTCCTTCTGTTATGAAATACAAGAACCAGGTAGATAATAAATGCAGATACAATACTCCACCAACATATGGTATATATTTATGTGGTAAGGTGTTTAAGTGGATACAACAAATGGGCGGTTTGGAGGAAATGAAAAAGTTGAATTATGCAAAGGCAAAATTAGTTTATGATTATTTAGATGAAAGTAAACTTTTTCATGGCACAGCAGATAGAGCATTTAGATCTACTATGAATGCTACCTTTACAACAGGAAATAAAGAATTAGATATGGTTTTAGTTGAAGACTCAAAAAAATATGGCTTTGTCAGCTTAAAAGGTCATAGGTTTGTAGGAGGACTTAGAGCAACGTTATACAATGCTATACCGATTGATAACGTTAAAGCACTCGTTAGTTATTTAAAACAATTTGAGGTAAATTACTATAAGATATAGGGGAAGATATAAGTGGAGAAGATTCATAATAAAGAAATATTAGTTTCAATTGTGGTGCCAATTTATAGAGTAGAGAAATATCTTGACAAGTGTATTTCTAGTATAATACGCCAGACATATACCAATTTAGAAATTATTTTAGTTGATGATGGGTCTCCAGATTTGTGCCCTCAAATATGCGATAAGTATCTAATGCGAGACAATCGTATAAAAGTGATTCATCAAGAAAATAAAGGTTTGGTTAGTGCAAGAAAAAGCGGAATTAAGTATGCTACAGGTGAATATCTGGTGTATGTAGATGGGGATGATTGGATTGATGATGAATATATTGCAAATTATGTAAATGAGTTAGAAGACGAATTTCCAGATATACTGTGGTCATTGGCATCGTATAGAGAATATGATGGAGATGCAAGTTTGTGTGGCTTTATTAATATGTCGAAGAAGGATCTAAATAAAAAGACGGTGCAGGATGAATTATACGGAAAGATTATTGGAAAATATGGATTTCAAAATGCGATAAGTTATACGTTATGTATGAAATGTTTTAAATTATCTTTTTTAAAAAATATACAGTATTCTATAAATGATGCTATCTCATATGATGAAGATTTTTGTTGTATGATAAGGTGTTTAGCGAATAATCCAAAGGTTTTATTTATCAGAAATGATGGATATTATTATGTGCAACGTGGTGATTCTATTAACCATGAACAAAGTGATAGGGATAAAAACTTAATTATGATGAAAGATACTCTTCAATATCTGAATAGAATGACTGGTAATACAGAAATATTGGAAAACATCGTAAGGAAACAATATATGATTTCTCAAATATATCATGGTGGAGTTGCTAAAATTCAAGATAAAAATAAAGATGAAATAGTACCGTTCATAAATGCTAAAAAGCATAAGAAAATAATTTTATATGGTATGGGGACAACAGGAAAAAGCTTGTTACAATATTTTGAAGAAACGAAAATTGTTGATGTAATTGGTTATATGGATGTAAGAAAGCAAGATAGAATTATAAATATTCCATTTGTTGATATTAGTGACTTAAATAAGCTGTCTTATGATTATATTTTAGTTAGTGTAGTCAAGGAATACTTTGCAAAAGAAATACAGCAGAATTTGTATAACATGGGGATTCCTAGAGACAAAGTAGCACTTATAGATATGAGATTATAAAGGAGAAAATTTATGTTAAAGCAGTTGGCTGAGTTCCGTGAACAGTTAGATGGAATAATGATTCAAGATATTCATAAAAGAATTATTTTATTTGGGTATGATTCATACAGTGGTAGGTTTATTAGATGGTATGCGAAGTATTATCATAATATTGAGGTGGATTATTTAATTGCATTAGGTTATCAAAGGGGAGTAAGCCACGAACAGGAAGTATATACTAGAGAACTTCTTGAGTTTGATTATAAAGATGTTAATAATGCAATCATATGGTTTTGTATGCCACTTACTGAAGAATTTGTGCAATATAAACAAAACAGAGAGTATAGGGATTGGTACCAGATAATTTATGGAAAAGATTGGTTATCAGAAGTTTCAGAAGTTGATTTGTATACAAGAAAGAAATCTGGCAAAAGGGACATACAATTTTTAGAGTATCTAGAATGGAAGTATGACTGTAATTTCTTACAAACTGTTGTCACTGATACGCACTCTTATTCTTGTTCGACTCAAAAAGAGATATTTCCTATCTTAGATGCTATTCACTTTTTCCCAACCCCTAATGATGCTATTTTTGATTTCGGTTGTGGAAAAGGAGGAGCGCTAGTAACTTTCTTAGATTATGGATTTAAACATGTAGGTGGTGTTGAATTTGATGTGGAATTATATAAAGTGCTCCAATCTAATCTTATGAAATTAAATCTTATAGGTAGCAATGTTGAGACTATTTGTGGAGATGCATTGGATATGGATGAGGAATTAGATGGGTATAATTGGTTTTATTTTTTTAGCCCATTGCCTAAAGATTTATATTATGAAGTTATTGATCACATATGCGACAGTTACAGAAGAAAAATGAGAAGAATTAAAATAGTGGCTTTTAATCCTACGTATAGTAGTTATATAGAGAATACAGGGATATTTAGATTAAGAACTCAAGTGAATGTAGATACATTAAAGAGAGTTTGCGATGTTTTTGAAACATATGATAGAAAATAATAAAGAGAAAATCAAGATGAATGCAGACGGTAAGTATAAGAAAGAAAAATAAACATGATCAGTATAATTGTTCCCATTTATAATATAGAAGCATATTTGGAAGAATGTATTAAAAGTATTATAAAACAGACGTATAAAGAATTGGAGATCATACTTGTTGATGACGGATCTACAGATGGGTCTTCTGAAATCTGCGATGAATTTGCATCTCAGGATAAAAGGATCAAAGTGATACATAAGAAGAATGAAGGCTTGGTATTGGCTAGAAAAAATGGATTACAGTATGTGAAAGGTGATTATGTATTATTTGTAGATGGTGATGATTGGATAGAATCCAATATGTGTGAAGAACTGATGAAAGTTATGAAGCAAACAGATGCGGATATAGTCCATTCAGGATATTTCAGAGAACTGGTTTTGAATCTACCGCCAGGGTTGTATTATTCCAGAAATTCTTACAGGGCAGATGAATTTATAAGAAAACATATTTTGAATGCAGAACCTGATGAGGAAATTTCTTTCAGTATATGGTCAAAATTATTTCGAACACCTGTTATTAAAAAAAGCTATGGATTAGTACCGGATTGTGTCGATTATGGGGAAGATTTATTGAATCTGATAGCCTGTGCATGTGAAAAAAATGCAATCGCTTCTATTGATAAGGCTTACTATCACTACAGAGTGAGGTTGGATTCTATTTCGCATACATTCGAGACAAATAATTTCAAACAAGAAATAGAACTGTATGAAGCAATAATAAAAATCCTGAGACAGTACGGAATGGTAGAAAAGCTGAGTGATGTAACAAAACAGTTTTTTTTGACACAAATGAGAAAAGCGGTTAAAAATAATTCTTCAGATGCATTTTCGGTACAAGTATATAAATTTCCTGAAAGTAATCGATTGATTGGAAAGAGAATTGTATTATATGGAGCAGGAAATGTTGGTGTAGATTATTATTCACAAATTTGCCGAATACCTGATTGCAAAATTGTGTTATGGGTTGATACGCAAAAGAAAAGTTATAATACATATTGTGAGATTGGCAGTGTGGATGATATAAGTCAGGCAGAATACGATGTTATTGTAATAGCGATAAAGTCACTAGAGACGGGTAAAAAGATCAAGTTAAATCTCATGCAAATGGGAATAAAAGAAGAACGGATACTGTGTGAAGTACCGGAGTATGTATAATGGGAGAGCAGCATATGTGTAGAAAAATAATAAATCCGGATGTTACAATTGTTGTAACAGTACATAATGCAGAAAACTATATAGAGCAATGCGTACAAAGTGCCATGAAACAAACTTATGAGAATATAGAAATCATATGTATAGATGGTGGAAGCAGTGATTCTACGCCGGATATTTTACGGTCATTACAGTCGCTAGATGACAGAATTGCGATAGTAAATGACAAAAATACCAGTTATGGACATAAGGTAAATGTAGGAATTGAAAAAGCCAGGGGGCAGTATGTTTGTATTCTGGAATCCGATGATTCCTTAGAAAGGGACATGGTAAAAATACTCTATAAAATAGCAAAAGAGAATAATGTAGACGTGGTTTCGGGAGATTATAAAGTGCAATTTGAGTATCATGGTCAAATGATTGGATTCGCACGGCATAAATATCCTGTGAATTTGTATAATCAGATTTGCGATTTGAAAAATGGCAAAAGATTTTTTACCCATGGTGGAATAACGGGCACTTTATATAAAAAATCATTTCTGGAGAAGAATAATATTAAGCTGAATGAGACGCCGGGAGCTGCGTTTCAGGACCAGAGTTTTTCTTTTTTGGTTGATCTGCTTTCTATGACACAATTTCATATCGAAATACCGGTCTATAATTATACATATGATAATCCAGACAGTTCTGTAGCTGATGATAAGAAAATAATGGAAATTTCATGGGAGTGTAATTATATAGAACAGCAAATGAATATGAGAAATATACAAGAGCAGTATATTTGGGAGATGTATTATAATTTTAAATACGCAGCTTATATAGATAAAATGAAATCATTCTCTATAGATGGAAAAATGAAATTTAAAAAACAGTTCCTAGAGGAATATAAAAAAGACCAATCTGAGATTGAGAAGAGATCAGTTTGTCTGGCACCTTCTATAAAAGAGGAACTGATGATTTTCGTTGAAAATCAGGATTGTTTTGATATGTACAGCCCTAAGGAAAGACCTGCAAAGCGAATGGCGAATATACTTGATGTGCAGAGTCAGTATCCGACTGTATTAGTAGGGGCTGGAAGAGTGGGAAACTATTTAATACAGGTTGCAGATGCGTGTGGAAAGAAATTCAAATGTGTCTGCGATAATTCTAAAAAATTACAAAATACAAAGTGGAATGACTATTATGTGGAAACATTAGAAGCTGCTGCAAAGAAATATAAAGGTTGTAAGTTTGTTATTTCTGTAGAAAGGTTTTTTGATGAAATAAAAACACAGCTTATTCTATTGGGAATAGAAGAATCTGATATTCTGGGATATTAAACAAATAGCTAAATACTATGGGAGCAAATATGCTACAAGAACAACTTTCAGAAGGCTTATGGAACTGGTATCCATATGGTTCCGAGGCGGACATTGTTAAAATAGAATCAGAAGAGGAATTAAAAGAATATCGTGCTCAAAGTAAGTGCTTTGACTTTATTTTGATGTCAGGACTACTTGAGAAAAGTGATGCTCCTGTTCAATTGCTACAGGATTGCCGTAGACTGTTAAAAAAACAAGGGCACCTTTTGATTGGGGCAGAAAACAGGTTGGGACTTGCAAAATTTTGTGGCGACAGAGATCCTTATACGAATCGGATAGCAGATGGAATAGAAGGATATCACAATTTTACAATGCGTGATATTCATCTATATGGAGGAAGATGTTATGCAAAGTATGAACTTGCGCAGATGTTAGATAAGTCTGGATTTTATAGTTACCGTTTTTTTTCTGTATTACCGGGGTTACTTATGCCGCAGCAGATATATGACGAGGATTATATGCCAAAAGAGGAACTTGCAATTCGTTTCTCGCCGGTTTATCATACGCCACAAACGGTCTATTTGAATGAAGGGTTGCTCTATACCAGTCTGATCAGGAATGGAATGTTTCATCAGATGGCAAATGCATATCTGATTGATTGTAGTATGGATGGTAAATTTTCCGGAATCAGCCATGTGACAACATCAATGGATCGGGGAGAAGAGAATGCTCAGGCAACAATTATTTATCAAAATGGAACTGTTGTAAAGAAAGCATTGTATCCTAGTGGGAAAAAACAGATAAAGATGCTTTGGGAGAATACAGTAAATCTGGCTCAAAAAGGCATTTCTGTTGTGAAACTTGAAAAGAAAGTAAGCGATACAGAGGTTATAATGCCATATATGAAAATGGAAAGTGCATTAACCTATTTACGGAATCTGATTTTTGAGGATGCAATAGCTTTTACTCGGAAGACGGAGTATTTTTTGGATTTGATTCTGGCTTCTTCCAATGAAGTGACGGATGCAACAAGAATTCCTTCAGCTTATCAGGAACTTGGAAAGATTTATGAACAAGTGTATCTAGATATGGTTCCGCTGAATGCTTTTTATGAGAATGGAGAATTTATATTTTATGATCAAGAATTTGCTGTGACAAACTATCCTGTTGGCGTAGCACTTATTCGGGCATTAGATATATTATATATGGGTGATAAAAGCATGGAAGCTATTGTACCGGAAAAATACTTTTTAGATAAATATGATCTGAGTGATAAAGTAGTAGTTTTTCGAAATATGGGGGCACAGTTTATTAAAGAGCTGAGGAATGAGGATGCATTAGAAAAATTTAGAAATGCACATTGGGCTAGCCCACAACAGATTTTTGAAAACAAAGAGAGGATACAGTATACGCGAATGGAGTACGAACGTCTTTTTCTACAGCTGGAATCTGATCTGGGTAAAAAGACGTTATACATATTTGGAAGCGGTTTATGGGCTCGTAAATTCGTCGCCGAATTTTCTGATAAATATCAGATCAGAAATATGCTTGATAATCAGAACGAAAAGTGGGGGACAATGGTGGATGGAGTGATGGTTGCCTCACCTGAAATATTAAAGAAGGAAAGCAATGATACATGTAAAGTGATAATCTGTGTGAAGTATGATACATCGATTATTATGCAGCTCAAGAAGCTGGGTATCACCAATATAGGTATATATGATCCGGGCATTGACAGAGATAGAGAATTGGGACGGTATGAGAAAACAAAGCAAGCGCCTTGGACAAATAGTAAAAAAAATCAAGAAAAGGAATCAGACACTGACATACAAAAGCGGTATCATGTAGGATATATTGCAGGGGTATTTGATTTGTTCCATAAGGGTCATTTAAATCTTTTGCGACGTGCAAAAGAACAATGTGAGTATTTGTTGGTGGGGATCGTTTCAGATGAACAGGCAATAAAGAATAAAAAGAGAAGCCCTTATGTTTGTGAACAGGATCGGAAAGAAATTGTAGAAGCGTGTAGATATGTGGACCAGGCGTTTATTTTGCCGTATGCTGCTTCTGGTACACGTGATGTATATAAAAAGTATCATTTTGACGTGCAGTTTTCTGGGAGTGATTATGAACATGATTCATACTGGCTGGGAGAGCAGGCATGGTTACGTGAGAGTGGCGCTGATCTGGTTTTTTTCCCGTATACGCAGAGTGTCAGTTCTACGAAACTGAAGAAAAAAATGGATGACAACGGGAAATCGGTTCTGAACTAGTCGATTGTTTATGATTATAACAACTCCGAGCCGCTTTATAACGAAGAATACCCCGGAAGCATCATTGATGTCGCCTAGCTCCAACAGATGCTGCTGAATCATGAATGCAATGAAGGCTGCACATATTATACAAAGCGTCAGAGGAAAGGGACCGGGTAAGTATAAGTTTGTAGATGAGAAAAGAATTTGAGTGTAGAGTGTCAGGACCATTGATTTTGCAGGACAGATTGAGAGATGATACAGAATAGAATTGACATTTTATACAAAGAATGTAAAATATACTCATAAGTTACTAACTTATGAGTATATTTTTTAAAACTGTGTCAGGAGGACTTATGTTTCATTATAGGGAAAGTGAACTGGCAAAACTAAATAAACGATATCAGAACCGGCAATTTGAATGTATTGTTATTTATGGACGCCGACGAGTAGGAAAGACTGCGCTCATTAATGAATTCTGCAAAGATAAAAAAACCATTTTTTTTGCAGCACTAAATGCAACAGAACGGGAAAACCTGACGGCACTTTCTAAGGCAATTTATGAGTGCGAAAAGAAGGACGCCTGTGATGCACCGGTTTTTTCTTCATTTGACAGTGCATTAGATGCGATTACAGACATGGCGGAGGAACGTCTGGTATTTGTGATCGATGAGTTTCCGTATCTGGCAAAGGCAGCAGAGTCTATTTCATCACGTTTGCAGCACATGATCGATCATAAATGGCAGCATACTAAATTATATCTGATCTTATGTGGTTCTTCCATGAGTTTTATGGAGGAGCAGGTACTGGGGTATGAAAGCCCGCTTTATGGGCGCAGGACAGCGCAATTTAAAATAGAACCGCTCAGTTATCGGGAGGTAGAAGCATTTTACCCGGGACTTTCAAAGCAGGAGCAGGCGCTGGTGTATGGTATTACGGGCGGGATTCCGCTTTATATCAATAAGCTGGGCGTGCAGGATGGAATAAAGGAAGCATTACTTGAAAATCTGTTTGATGCCAGCAGTTATCTTTTTGAGGAACCGCAGAACTTATTAAAACAGGAATTAAGGGAGCCTGCTGTATACAACACTATTATTACAACGATCGCATCCGGTGCATCTAAATTAAATGAAATAGCAACAAAGGCAGGGCTGGAAAACGCAGTCTGCAGTAAGTACACGAAGGTGCTTTTGGAACTGGGAATCATAAAGAAAGAAACGCCAATGACAGAAAAGCCGGGGAAAAAGACGATCTACAGACTGGCAGATCATTTCTTTGGCTTCTGGTATCGTTACGTTCCGCATAATATGGGAGCTATTGTATCAGAACGTATGGGAAGTATTTTTGATCAGGTTGTGGCAGGGTCTTTATCCGATTATATGGGAACAGTATTTGAAGATATGTGTAAATGTTATATGCTCCGTTATGCGCAAAATCTTCATGTGCCAATTACGGATATTGGACAGTGGTGGGGGACAGACCCATCGCTTCACAAAGAGGTACAGATTGATATTGTAGCCGGCACAACGGATAAGGGAACCTATTATATCGGCTCCTGTAAATATAAAAAAGAACCAATTGGCGTGGATGAGTTAAAGCTTTTAGAGCATTATGCAGGTGTATTTGGAAAGGGAAAAACTTATATTTACTATATATTTTCCAAAGGAGGATTTACACAGAATTTGGAGGAACTGGAAAAGAAAGGTGCTGTACATCTGATTTCGCTTGAGATGTTGTATGAGTAAGGCTTATGAAGAATATGGAAAGCGTATGATTGATGCATAATCATACTTATACTATAATGCGACTAATCCTGAACCTGATTCAGGATTAGTCGCATCTTTTTACCCAACGATCTCTTTCGCCAGCTCCTTCATATGTTCCACATCTGCATCTTTCATCGTTGTTTTGATCGTAACAACTTTATCGCAGATCTCCAGATTTTTCATCGTATCCAGAATGGCTTTCATGCTCTTGGCAGCGCATGGAGCCCAGGAGCCGTTTTCGATAATCCCCACTTTTCGCTTCTGGAAAGCCTTATGGGAAAGACGGTTCAAAAAGTCTTCCATTGGCGGGAATACACCGCCATCGTAGGAGGCTGCACAAAGCACAAGGCTGTCATAGCGGAAGGCGTCTTCGATGGCTTCTGCCATATCGTCGCGGGAAAGATCTGTGAAAGCAACCTTTGCCGCACCTGCTTCCTGCAGCAGATTGACCATTTTTTCTGCCGCGGCTTTTGTATTGCCGTGGATGGAAGCACAGGCAACGAGAACGCCTTTGTCTTCCGGTTCATAACTGCTCCATGTCTGGTATTTGCCGATATAGTAAGGCAGATTTTCTTTTAAGATCGGACCGTGCAGCGGACAGATCGTCTGAATGTCAAGTGTGGCAGCTTTTTTCAGAAGTGTCTGCACGGGAGAACCATATTTTCCTACAATATTGAAATAATATCTTCTGGCTTCACATGCCCAGTCCTCCTCTGTGGACAATGCACCGAATTTGCCAAAACCATCGGCAGAGAAGAGAATTTTTTCTGTCATTTCATATTCTACCATGACTTCCGGCCAGTGCACCATGGGAGCCATGAAAAACTGCAGCGTGTGGCTGCCAAGTGAGAGTGTTTCTCCTTCAGCAGCCGTTAAGCATTTCTTTTCCAGTGACGGAATCTCAAAAAACTGTGGCAGCATGGCTTTTGCCTTTGCACTCATAACAAGCTTTGCCTGTGGGAACTGCTCTGTAAACAGCCTGATCCCTGCGGAATGATCCGGTTCTAAATGGGAAACGATCAGATAGTCGGCATTTCGTCCGTCTAAGGCGGCTTTCAGGTTAGACAGCCATTCGTCTGTTTTTCTCGCATCTACTGTATCCATGACAGCAATTTTTTCATCTAAAATAACGTAAGAATTATAGGATACGCCGTTTGGCACCTCGTACTGGCTTTCAAAAAGATCAATCGTCGTATCGTCTGCACCGATGTAGCGGACTGCATCGGATATTGTGGTAGTCTGCATAAAAATGACCTCCTTGTGTAAGATATGTTTATTTACTCGCAAACTGTTTGCTCGTTAATGGCACAAGAAAAACAAATGCCACCTTTTCGTGAACACGGGCTCATGTATAATCGCCTCTGGCGATGAGCCTGGGCTACATCATGCATCTTCGATACATGATATTGGTCGCTCGTTTTTTTCTGTACCACGTTACATTATAGCATTAAAAAGTAGGAGCGTCGATGCTGCTTTTTATAAAATGCGAAATGGCTGCTTTTTTTGTAAAATGCGAAATTTGTCGATGAAATGTGGTTAAGAAACGGTAAATGGATAGAGTGTTTTTGTGACATATTCTGTAGAGTTGTGGTAAAATATTGACGTGATAAAAAATACACCAAAAAAGCAATGTAATTACATGCAAAGAAAGGGGAAGCGAATGTTAGAAGTTTTTTACAGAAAAGTAGGAGGAGACTACAGCAACGTGCTTTACAGACTGGAGAATGATGAAACAATTTTGCTTTTTCTGGAAAAGTTTTTGCGGGAAGACAGTTATCAGAATTTCCTGATGAAATATGCGGCGCATGAAGAGAAGGAAGCGTATCGTTGTATCCATACCTTAAAGGGTGTGAGCCTGAATCTGGGATTCGGAGACCTGTCCCGGATCAGTGAGGAGATTGTAAATGAGTTTCGAGCAGGTTTCCCGGAGCTGACGGTTGACCAGTTTGAGGTTCTGGAAAGAAGATATGATACAGTGATCGAAGGAATCCGGGAAGTATTGCAAAAAAGTTATTGACAATAAAAATAACAACGTATATAATCAGTTTCAATAGCAAACATATTATTCCTACGTAGATAGTGGGAAAATACAAACGGGCAGCTGTAAACGGAAAGTCGCTGCTCAAAATGAAGGAGGAACTGAAATGAGTCAGATTAAGGAAAGCGCATTGGAACTGATCGGAAAAACACCGATTTTGAAACTGAACGGATACAGCAAAAAAGCAGGGGTCACAGAAGCAACGATTCTTGCAAAGCTTGAGTATCTGAATCCGGCAGGTTCTGTAAAGGACAGAATCGCACTTGCCATGATCGAGGATGCAGAGGAGAAGGGTATTTTAAAAGAGGGGGCTACGATCATCGAGCCTACCAGCGGAAATACCGGAATCGGTCTTGCAGCTGTGGCAGCAGCAAAGGGCTATCATGCGATACTGACGCTGCCTGATACTATGAGTGTGGAAAGAAGAAATTTATTAAAAGCATATGGTGCTGAACTCGTCCTGACAGAAGGTGCAAAGGGCATGAAGGGCGCCATTGCCAAGGCAGATGAACTGGTAAAGGAAATTCCGGGAGCAGTCATTCTCGGACAGTTTGTAAATCCGGCAAATCCGGCAGTACATAAGAAAACAACAGGACCGGAAATCTGGGAGCAGACAGACGGTAAGGTTGACATTTTTGTAGCAGGTGTCGGTACAGGCGGAACTGTAACGGGTGTTGGTGAATATCTGAAAGAACAGAATCCGAATGTGAAGATTGTGGCAGTAGAGCCTGCAACAAGTCCTGTGCTTTCCAAAGGAACACCGGGAGCACATAAGATCCAGGGAATCGGTGCAGGTTTTGTACCGGAAGTATTAAATACAAAGATATATGATGAAGTGATCACGATCGAAAATGAAGATGCCTTTACAGAAGGCAGGGCATTTGCGGTAAGCGAAGGTATTCTGGTCGGTATCTCTTCCGGTGCAGCACTGAAAGCAGCAACAATTCTGGCAAAGAGACCGGAGAACAAAGGCAAGACGATCGTGGCACTTCTGCCGGATTCCGGTGACAGATATCTGTCTACCGCACTGTTTAACAATTAATAGTTGACAAAAATTATCAGTTTAGTATAATGGGACAAAATAAGGGAGTAGTCGGCACGAAGTGCGGTGAAGTCAACATACTGGATTTGTTCCTGGCATCATCTGAAATGACGAGACTTATCTGCGATAGCATCAGTCTATCCGGATAAGTCTCTTTTTATATGTAGCGAGGGAACGAAATCAAGCGGCTGCGAAGCAGACATTTGATTTCGCCCGAGCGTACAACGAGAAAATCAGAAGCAGCGAAGCTGCGACGCTTCGGAGAAGCGGGATTTTCGAGTATGAAGAGGGAACGAAATCAAGCGGCTGCGAAGCAAATGTGCGGCCAAATAACCTGCGTAGCAGGTTATAGCTTCCCGGGTGCACACTCACAGTAAGGAAAGGTAAAAAACATGAGTTTATGGGAATTGTTTATAATAGCGGTCGGACTGTCAATGGATGCATTTGCAGTCTCTGTCTGTAAGGGACTGTCAGTGCAGAAAGTAAAACCTAAGCACTATCTGATCGTTGCAGCTTATTTTGGCGGCTTTCAGGCTTTGATGCCGCTTCTTGGCTATCTGCTCGGTGTCCGGTTTGAGACGATGGTAGCCAATGTGGATCACTGGATCGCATTTGTGCTGCTTGGACTGATCGGTGCCAATATGGTGCGCGAGTCCGGAGCCGGGGAAGAAAAACTGGATGATTCCTTTACGGTTTCCACCATGTTGATTTTAGCGGTTGCAACAAGCATTGATGCATTGGCGATCGGTGTAACCTTTGCTTTTCTGGGTGTGAATATTGTCGAGGCGATCATTCTGATCGGTATTACAACGGGAATTATTTCAGGTGTGGGACTCAAAATTGGAAATGTGTTCGGAAGCCGCTATAAATCGAAAGCAGAGATGGCAGGCGGTATTGTGTTGATCCTGATGGGAATCAAGATTCTGGTACAGCATCTGCTGGGGCTGGGGTGAACAGAAAAACAGAAAAACAGAAAAATACCTATTAAGTTCACGTGTTTTTTTCCGATATGTATAGTATAAGAACAAACATCAATACACATAAAGGAGGAGTTACCATGCGTATTGAAGCTTATACACAGATTCAGCAGCTTTATAATACATCGAAAGCAGGAAAAACACAGAAGACAACAAATAAGAGCTTTATGGATGCGGTTCAGATATCAAGCACGGGAAAAGATTATCAGACCGCTAAAGCTGCCGTTTTTGCAGCTCCGGATATTCGTGAGGATGTAACAGCCCCGATCAGGGAGGCAGTACAGTCCGGCAGTTATGATGTATCTTCTGATGATTTTGCAGAGAGATTACTGGAAAAATATAGTACATTATTAGGCTGATGAAAAAGAAAAACGGTGTCTGTGCCTAAAAGGCCAGGCACCATTTTTGTAATGAGATCCGGAAAGGAAATATATACATATGGCAAGTCTGATGGAAAATTTGATGGATGTATTGGAAGAAGAGGGCGGATATTATGATGCGCTTCTGGAATTGTCCATGAAAAAAACAGAGGTCATTGTTTCAAATGATATACCGGCGTTGCAGCAGATCACCGAGCAGGAACAGCTTCTGGTCGATCGGGTAAACGATGTGGATAAAAGACGGATGGGCATCATGGAGGATATGGCAAATGTCATGAATCGTGATGTCGGTACACTGACGATCCCGGTGCTGATCAAGGCGCTGGATGCCAGAGCACAGGAACAGAGAAGATTGTCTGAGGCGAGTGATAAACTGAAGGAAACCGTGAAAGCCATGGCACGGATCAATGAACAGAACCGGGAGCTTCTGCAGAGTGCACTTGAAATGGTGGAATTTGACCTGAATCTGGTGCGGGGCTTAAAGGCTGCACCACAGACGGCGGAATACAATAAAGGTGCCATGAATGCAGGCAATTATATGGCACCGTCAAGAGGCGGATTTGATGCTAAACAGTAAGAAAATGAGGTGAGGAAATGTCCTTATTCGGTAGTTTATATGTAGGTGCCTCCGGCTTACAGACCGGGCAGAACGCACTTAATACAACAGCACATAACTTATCTAATGTAGATACAAAGGGATACACAAGACAGCAGACATTGCTGACGGATAAAAATTATAACCTTTTGTCGGTCAATCCGAAAGCAGCAGCGAACCAGCAGACGGGGCTGGGCGTTACCTATGCGGATGTCAGACAGGTCAGGGACAGCTTCCTCGACCAGAAATACAGAAAGGAATCGGGCAGAAGTGCCTTTTATGAGGTTTCCTATAATACACTCGGTGAGGTGGAGACACTGCTGGGAGAGCTGGACGGCGAATCCTTCAGTGAATCAATGAATGATCTTTGGGAAGCGGTGCAGGAACTGGCAAAACAGCCTGCAAGCTCCGTTACACAGGGACTTCTGATCCAGCGTGCATCACAGTTTGTGGAGCAGGCGGGTAATGTGTACAGTGCTCTTTCCAAGTATCAGGATAACCTGAATAATCAGATCAAAGGAGAGGTTGATCAGATCAACCAATATGCAGACCGTCTGTTTGCATTAAATAATGAAATCATCAAGATTGAAACCGGTGGAATTGAGCGTGCAAACGATCTGCGTGATGAACGGAACCAGATATTGGATGCACTTGGTGGATATGGCAATATTTCCTACAGTGAAGACTGGAACGGCAGTGTGAATGTGAAGTATGAAGGGCATACGCTGGTAAATGCAACACAGGTCTTCAAGATTGGACTGGATCAGGATTCGGATACCGGCTTTTATACGCCGTTCTGGCAGGGAGATGCCAAGAAGATCCCACAGGAAAACGGTACCTTCCGTTACGATATTTCCAATTGTAAGGTATTTGATCTGACAAGAGAAATTTCAACAGCCTGCAATACAGATATCGGAAGTCTGAAAGGCATGCTGGTTGCCCGTGGCGATCACAGGGCTGATTATACGGATCTGCAGGATGCGGATGTCTATAATGAAACGATCTCTTCTTCCATTCTGATGAATGTGGAAGCAGAATTTGACAATCTGGTTCATAATATCGTTACAAAGATCAACGAAGTACTGGAAAATGCGGCAGAGAAGGAGGGGGCACCTTATCTGCGGAACGAAGACGGTACGATCATACAGCTGTTCCAGCGTATTTCCAGTGATACGTATGATGAAAATGGAAAACTGATCCGGGAGGATCTGTCGGCCGGTAAGGAAAATACATTATTTACGATTTCTAATCTGGTGGTCAATCCGGATCTTGTAAAAGAACCGACAAAGCTTGGTTTTGTTAAAAATGATAAGAAAGAGGATTATGCGATTGCGCAGGAGCTGCAGGCTGTTTTTGAAACAAAAGCATATTGCCTGAATCCGAATGTGACAACGAAATCGAATCTGATCGATTATTATTCCAACATTGTCAGCCAGGTGGCAAATACAGGTGCTGTATTTAAGAGCATCTATGAAAACGAAGAAACGACAGTCAGCTCCACAGATAATGCCAGACAGCAGGTAGTTGGCGTTTCCGATGAAGAAGAATTGTCTAATATGATCAAATTTCAAAATGCGTATAATGCATCAAGCCGTTATATCAATGTGATCGACCAGCTTCTGGAGCACATTATCAACACACTTGGTGCATAGGAGAGGAGTAGCATATGCCTTCTACATTTTTTGGACTGAATACTGCATACACAGGTCTGATCGCATCCAATGCATCGATCAATACTGCGGGTAACAACATTGCCAATGTGGAAACCAAGGGGTATTCCAGACAGACGGTGACCCAGCAGGCAAGTGATGCGATCCGTACTCATACGACATATGGATGCGCCGGTGCAGGCGTTGATACAAAGTCCATTGACCGTAACAGAGACGCCTTTTATGATTTTAAATACTGGAATAACAATGATAAAGTGGGCGAGTATGGTGAAAAAGAATATTATATGAAGCAGATAGAGGATCTGTTTGCGGACGACAATAAAACGATCAAGGGATTTACGACCGTATTCAATGAACTGTCCGAGGCACTGGCGGAGCTGCAGAAAAATCCGGGAGATGTAACAACAAAATCACAGATGATCGGATTTGCCAATAACCTGTCATACTATTTTAATACGGTGGCGGAGAATCTGGTCAATATCCAGACGGATATCAATGCAGAGATCAAAAATAAAGTGGATGAGATCAATTCCTACGCTGCAGAGATTGCTTCCTTAAATGAACAGATCAATGTGATCGAACTGACAGGGACAACTGCAAATGAGCTTCGCGACAGAAGAGACCTTCTGATCGACCAGCTTTCCCTGGTTGCAAATGTAGAAATAAATGAAACACCCATCCGTGATCCGAATTATCCGGACAGAGAAACGGGCGCAAACAGATATACCGTAAAGATTGCAGGCGGACAGATGCTTGTGGATGGGAATGCTTATAATGAACTGGAATGTGTCGCAAGAGCAAATTATGAAGCAAACAATCAGTCTGATGCACTGGGGCTTTTTGATATTGTCTGGAAGAACGGGAATGAGTTCAGTATGTCAAGTAACCGGATCGGCGGACAGCTGCAGGGACTGATCGCTCTCCGCGACGGAAATAACGGCGAATGTTTTAAAGGAACGGTGTCAGAGATTAGCAAAAATCAGACAAGCGGTAAGAATGAGGTAACGATCGATGTCAGTGCTTCCTATCTGAAAGATCTGAATAAATCGACTTTGCCGGACAAGGGCGGTGTGATCCAGATCGGAAATCAGGAATACTATTATGATACCTTTAAAGCAGTTTACGGTGCAGACGGCAAGATTGAAAAATATGTGTTTGAGATCAGTGATGATCTGAATAAAAACAGCAGACAGCCGGCGGATGACCGGATCGGTAAAGAAGCACAGATCGGCGTTTCTATCGACTATCAGGGCGTTCCGTACTACCAGCAGCAGCTCAATGAATGGGTCAGGACCTATGCGCAGGCATTTAATAAGATCCTGACAGGACAGGATGCGGTAGATGGCTATGGCAATGCGGCAGACATTTTATTTGTTGCAAACGAGGCAACAGATGTGACGCAGCGTAAGTTTGTGACATCCAGAAATCAGACACCGGGCGCGACAGTGTCCAGCACGGATGATACATATTATTACCTGACAGCAACTAATTTTGCGATCAATAAGGAAATGCTGGATGATCCACAGCTTCTGGCAACACATACAGGAGCGGGAACAGGGCCGGAAGGGTATGATCTCGTTAAAGATCTGATCGACCTGCAGACAAATAAAGATAAGATGAGCTTCCGCGGATGCTCGGCAAAGGATTTTCTGCAGTGTGTTTTATCGGATGTATCGCTGAATGCGAGCAGTGCCAATACATTTTCCGCAAGCTATCAGAATATTGCAAAAACAATCGATACACAGAGATTGTCTGTCAGTGGCGTAGATACGGAGGAAGAGTCTCTGAACCTGGTACAATATCAGCGTGCATACAATCTGGCATCCCAAATGATACAGGTGCTGACAGAGGTATATGACAGATTGATCCTGCAGACAGGGGTATAGTTTTTATTGGCTTGAGCCGATGTAATAAGTAGAAAACAGCATGACAGCAATGGAATAGAAAGAGGCAGTATATGAGAATCACGAATAAGATCATCTCCAATAATTCTGTAACAAATATCAATCGAAATAAGGTGCTGGAGGATAAGATCAACACACAGCTTTCTACAGGATCAAAGATCAACCGTCCGTCCGATGATCCGGTTGTAGCGATCCGTGCGCTGCGCCTTCGTACAAATTTAAGTCAGGTAAACCAGTATTATAAGAAGAATGTTCCGGATGCGGAGTCGTGGCTGGATATTACGGAAAGTGCGATCACTACAGTGGTAGATATTGTATCTGATTTTTATAAAAACTGCGAAAAAGGAGCAGCGGGCTTTAACACGACCGAGGACAGGAGCAAGGTGCTTGAAAATCTGAAATCGATGCAGAAGGAAGTATATGCGACAGGTGATGCGGATTATGCGGGACGTTATGTATTCAGTGGTTATCGTACAGATACATCCGTTACGTTTGGCAATGCGGTGAAGCAGAATTACAAGATCACGGAGCAGCTTACCGTAGACAGTCTCAGTGACATGACCTATGTGGACAGTGGAAAGCTGAAAAATATGACAGAGGCAAATGCGGAAGGGCTTGGCACGACAGAGCAGGATGTCACATCGTCTACCATTCACAGAATGCGTTTATCTTATAATAAATGCTCCGATACTGTGGCGCCGACGATCACTTATTATGATGCAGGCGGTAATCAACAGACAATGACAGCAGAAATCGTATCCGCTTATGATACGGCAAGAAATGCCTATACAAGTGCAGATCAGGCTGCAGACGGTGTTGTATACATTCCGGAGACGGGCGAATTGATCCTGAGTGATACAGCCTATGGGAAGCTTGCAGGCGTGAAGGATAATGCTGCAACATCGGATGTAGATGAAGGAGAAATCCGTGTTACTTATGAAAAGGATACTTTTGAGAAAAACGATTTAAGACCGGAGCATTATTTTGCCTGTACTTCGGGAGGCATTGATTATAATCCGGGTTATCTGACCGGCGCAACCGATGATAACAGCAAGCAGTATATTTCCTATGATGTGGGATTTAACCAGAGCGTCCGTGTCAATACACTGGCAAGCGAGCTTTTTACACCGGCGCTCCGCAGAGATATGGACGATCTGATCAGTGCGATCGGGGATGTGGATACGATGGAGAAAAATATTTCCACGCTCAAGGATATGCTGAAGAAAGATCCGGATAATGCAGAGCTGCAGGAAAGACTGGATGCAGCAAATAAATCTTACACACTGATGAACGACAAGATGCAGAAGCTGTTTGAAAGCAGCATGACAAAGGCACAGGGACATCTGGATCTTGCCAATTCCGCACTGACTGCGACAGGTAACAGAGGTTCCCGTGTGGAACTTGTTTCCAACCGGCTCGCAAAGCAGCAGACAAACTTTAAAACACTTTCCTCCGAGAACGAGGACGTGGATATTACAGAGGTAACAGTCAATCTCCGCAGTGTAGAGCTGGCATACAATGCATCACTGATGGCAACAGGTAAGATCGCCCAGACGACACTACTGAACTACCTATAAAAAGAAAGGGAAAAATGATGGAAATTAATTCAAGAATTTTTGGACAGATTTGTATTGATGATAGCAAAGTACTCCATTTCGTAAACGGAATCGTGGGATTTCCGCAGTTGACAGAGTTTGCACTGATCCACGATCAGGAAAAAGAGGGGGGCATCCAGTGGCTGCAGTCCATGCAGGAACCGCAGTTTGCACTGCCTGTAGTCAATCCGCTCGTCATTATGTCGGAGTACAATCCGCAGGTGGAAGATGAATTGCTAAAGCCGCTTGGCAGCTTTGAAAATGATGATATGCTGGTGCTTGTAACGGTGACAGTACCCTCTGATCTGACTAAGATGAGCGTCAATCTGCAGGGACCGATCGTGATCAACGCGGCAACGAAAAAAGCCTGCCAGATCATTGCGGAAGGATATGATGTCAAGTATCCGATCTATGAGCTGTTAAAGAGCAGAAAGGCAGGTGAATGATATGCTGGCATTATCGCGAAAAAAAGGAGAAGCACTTGTTATTAACAATAATATTGAAGTAACTGTTCTGGAGGTCAAGGGCGATCAGGTAAAGATCGGCATATCAGCACCAAAGGAAGTTCCGATCTACCGGAAAGAAGTCTATCTGCAGATTCAGGATTCCAATAAGGAAGCCATGCAGGCAGATCTGGAAGCTTTGAAAAAACTTTTTTAGGATTGTTAATAATGAGAGGGGAAATGTCGATATATATAAATGAAGATAGCTATGAAACGAACAGGGAGGTGTTAATATGGCTATTGAACCGATTGGAAGCATGATGAGCCTGCAGGCACAGACGGTAATACCGCAGGAAACAGGCAAACCTGTTGCAGAGAGCACGGATGCGACGGCACAGGAAGTGGGAGCACAGCTGGATCGAACGACAGCGGGTGTTGCCAAGGTACAGGAAACAGGAGAAGACGGCAGTAACGCTTATAGCGGAAACGGACAAAGCAACCAGCCGTCAAACGATCAGATCAAACAGGCTGTGGATCAGCTGAACAAAAAGATGGCAAATTCAGAGGCTGTATTTGGCATTCACGAAAAGACGAATCGTGTTACGATCAAGATCGTAGATAAAGATACAAAGAAGGTAATAAAGGAACTGCCGCCGGAAAAAACCCTGGATATGATTGCCAAGGTATGGGAAATGGCTGGCATTTTGGTAGACGAGAAGCGATAGGAGGCTGTTTATGACGATTAGAATTACAGGTATGAATTCGGGTTTGGATACGGAAAGTATTATTACAGAGCTGGTATCTGCCCAGAGCGCCAAGAAAAACAGCCTGGTAAAGGCACAGACAAAGCTTTCATGGAAGATGGATGCGTGGAAGACTTTGAATAGTAAGATTTACAGTTTCTATACAGGAACAGTCAGTGATCTGCGTTTGTCCACTGCTTATGCAAAGAAGAAAACGACCGTATCGAACAGTTCTGTTGCTTCTGTTATTGCAGATGCCAATGCAACAGACGGAGTACAGACATTAAAGGTCAATAAGCTTGCAAAATCAGGGTATCTGACCGGCGCAGAGCTCAAAAAGTCAAACGGAAGCCTTGCCTCCTATACAAGCTCTACAAAGCTGAAAGATATCGAAGGCATGCAGCTTGGCGGAGATGGAAAGATCAGCCTGACATTAAAGACGGGCGGTAAGAGCACAGATATCAGTCTGTCGGGTGATGCAACGATCGCAGAGCTGACAAAGCAGTTAAAAAATGCGGGCGTGAATGCTTCTTTTGATGAGACCTATCAGAGATTTTTCATCAGCTCTACCACAACAGGAAAAGATGCAGATTTTTCTCTGACAGCAAATGATGAGAATGGATTTAACGCGCTTTCCGCATTAGGGATTAATGTTCTCGATACTGCAACAAAGAGTGAATATACACGTTTTGCCAATATGTCCGATGCGGATAAGGCAGCTTACATAGACGCGCAGGTGCAGGCAAAGACAGAATCTGCAAATGCAGCGATCACTGCTGCAGAAAAGACAATTACGGATAATCAGAAACTGATTGATGAATTTTTTGAGAAGAATACAGATCCGGAGCTTGTAAAGGATAATCTGCAGACATCAGAGCAGATTAAAACATACAAAGAAAAACTGACAGCTTACAGGGACGGACTCAAGGATGCGCCGGAAGGGGAAACAGAAGAGGCAAAGGCCGAGCGTGAGGAAAAGCTCAAAGCGGCAGAGGCTACGCTGAAAAGTGTTGATACACTTGCCGGTTATGTATCCAAGATAGAAAGTGCACAGCAGACAAAGGCTGATAATGAGGCACTCGTGGCAAATAACAGTGCGTCGATCAGGAATGAGGTAACACAGGATCTGGAAAAAAGGATCACAATGGCAAAAACCGCTCTGACCAGTAGTGCTTACTCCGGTCAGGCAACCAGAATCGAAGGACAGGATGCGGAGATTGAGCTGAACAATGCAACATTTACATCGGCAGCCAATAACTTCACAATCAATGGCATGACGATCACAGCGCTTGCGGAATCTGCAGAGACTGTGACACTGACGACTTCCAATGATTATGACGGCATTTATGATACGATCAAGAAGTTTATCAAGGGCTACAATGAGCTGATCAATGAAATGGATAAGCTCTACAATGCGGATTCTTCCAAAGGCTATGAACCGCTGACTTCTGATGAAAAGAAAGAAATGAGCGATTCGGAGATCGAGGACTGGGAGAAGAAGATCAAGGAATCACTTCTGCGCAGAGACAGCACGTTAAGTGATGTATCTTCTGCAATGGAAGAAGTTATGGGATCGGGATTTACCGTTGGTGGAAAGACTTATTATCTGAGCAGCTTTGGTATCAATACACTTGGTTATTTTACCGCTGCGGATAATGAAAAACATGCTTATCATATCGACGGCGACAAAGAAGATTCCTCTACTTCCGGTAATACAGATATCCTGAAGGCAATGATCACCAATGAACCAAAGACTGTGATCGATTTCTTCCAGCAGCTCAACAACAGTTTGTACACAAAGCTGACAGAGAAGATGGGCGCCAACAGCATGCGGAGCATCTACAAGGCTTACAATGATAAACAGATGAAGCAGGAGTATGATGACTATACAAGCGATATCGCAGAGCAGGAAGAAAAGCTGAAAGCACTGCAGGATAAATGGTACGAGAAGTTCAGTGCAATGGAAACCGCACTCGCAAAACTGTCATCCAAGACAAGCGCAATAGCGGGATTGTTAGGTTAAGGAGCAAAGGAATATGGCAGCAAATCCATATGCGCAGCAATATGCGCAGTACAATACAAATAAGATTATGAGTGCATCTCCGGCGGAGCTTACGCTGCTGCTCTATGAAGGTGCGATCAAGTTCTGTAATATGGCGATTATGGGTATTGAACACAATGATATCCAGAAGGCAAATGATAATATCAAACGCGTACAGAGAATCATTGATGAATTCCGTGCAACACTGGATATGCGATATCCGGTCGCGGAGGATTTTGACCGCGTATACAAGTATCTTCTGGAACGGTTGTTAGAGGCCAACATTAAGAAAGATAAAGAAATTCTGGAAGAGGTCAACACACACCTGCATTCTATGCGTGACACCTGGAAAGAGGTCATGAAGAAGGCGGGAAACGGCAGGTAACGGAATGGAGAAACAGTACATTACAATTCTGATAGAAAGTCTGCAGAAAAAAAGTGCGATACTGTCTGAGCTGATTGGAAACAGTAAGAATCAGGCTGCGCTCTTGAAAGAGGATATGGTGGACTGGGATGCATTTGACCGGGGCACGGATGCAAAATCCGATCTGATCAATGCACTCAATCAGCTTGATCAGGGATTTGAAACTGTATTCGCGCATGTCGGTGAGCTGCTGCAGAGTCCGGAAGGAAAGAAAACATATGCACAGCAGATCAGAACACTCCAGGAACTGATCACCGAGGTGACGGACAAGAGTGTGGAATTGCAGGCGGATGAGGCACGGAATAAAGCAGCTGTAGAAAAAAAGTTTCAGGAGTACAGAGCCGGAATCCGGAAGGGAAGAACCTCTTCCAGAGTGGCATATGGATATTATCAGAATATGAATCAGATGAATTATCTGCCGCCACAGTTTCTGGATAATAAGAAATAGAAAAGCAGGCAGGTATATGCAGATCATTACATTTCATGGGGATGTGGAAACGACATCCTATTTCCTGATACAAATAGAAAAACAGCTTAGAAAGGACGGATATGAGGTCTGTCCTTTCTATTTTGATGCAGAAAAAAAGACTGCGGAAGGGACGGATGAAATAATGCAGGGGGCGTATTTCCTGACCTTTAATTTTGCAGGACTTTACGGAGAGGATATGTGGCTTGCCGGGGATGGCAGGGAACCGGTTGCAGACACCTATAGGCTGCGCTGCATCAATATCATTGTGGATCATCCGTACCATTATCATGCTTTTATACAGGAGCAGCTTGAGAAGAGAGCAGACAGGTACATGCAGATCTGTATCGATCAGCTGCATATGGCTTATATGCATCGTTATTTCCCACAGGTAAAGCTGGGACCGTTTCTGCCAACCGCCGGAACCGAGATGCTGTGTAAACCATGGGGGGAACGGACGACGGATATTTTGTTTACGGGAACGTATGTCTGTCCGTCTCATTTTGATGTATTTATTAACCGGAACGGAGAGGAGTACAGTCAGTTTTATCATTCGATCATAGACGAGGTGCTGTCAGATCCACATGCTCTTTTGGAGGATGTGGCAAGACGCAGGCTGACGGAAGAAATACCGGAGGCAACAGAGGATGAACTCAGAGAGACATTGGGACATATCCAGTTTCTGGATTATTATATCCGTTTTACGTTACGGGGAAATGTAGTAGCTGCACTTGCAGATGCCGGGCTGAAGGTGCATATCATTGGCGCGGGCTGGGAGAATCTGCCTTGTAGTCATCCGGAAAATCTGATCCTGTCGCCGTATGCAAGTTCTGAGGAGTGCCTGCTGGCACTCGCGGATGCAAAGCTGGCACTGAATGTTCTGCCATGTTTTCATGCAGGCGCGCATGACCGGATCTTCAATACGATGCTGGCGGGTGCGGTCTGCGTAACGGACAGTAATCCCTATCTGGATCAGATTCTGATAGACGAGGAGAATGTTATCCTGTATGATAGAGAAAGACCGGGAGAACTTGCAGACCGGTTGACCGTACTTTTGCAGCCGCAGATGGATGAAAAGCTGCAGAAGATCGCAAAAGCTGGAAGAGAACTGGCAATGGCAGGTCATACCTGGGAAGTCAGGACAAAAATACTGGAGGAAATCTTGTGAAATATGATTATTTGATCGTGGGCGCGGGGCTGTTTGGCTGCGTGTTTGCCCATGAGATGAAAAAAGCGGGGAAATCCTGTCTGGTAATAGAAAAAAGAGACCATATTGCGGGCAATATTTATACGAAAGAGCAGCATGGAATCCAGGTGCATCAGTATGGCGCCCATATTTTCCATACATCTGACCGGGAAGTGTGGGACTATGTCAATGCGCTGGCAGATTTCAACAATTACATCAATTCGCCCGTAGCGGTTTATGAAGGCGAGCTTTATAATCTGCCGTTTAATATGAATACTTTTCATGCTCTGTTCGGCGTAAATACGCCAAAAGAGGCAAAACAGGTAATCGCAGAGCAGATCAAGGAAGCCGGTGTTACCGATCCGCAGAATCTGGAACAGCAGGCAATTTCTCTTGCCGGAACGACGGTATATGAAAAGCTGGTCAAGGGCTACACGGAGAAGCAGTGGGGGCGTGACTGCAAAGAGCTTCCTCCGTTTATCATAAAAAGACTGCCACTGCGTTATACTTATGATAATAATTATTTTAATGACCGGTATCAGGGCATTCCGGTAGGCGGTTATACACAGATCGCGGAAAAACTGCTGGCAGACATTCCGGTCAGACTGGAAACAGAGTACAAAGCATTTTTGGCAGAAACGGAAGATACCTTTGAAAAGGTATTGTATACAGGTATGATCGATGAGTTTTTTGACTATTGCTATGGACAGCTGGAATATCGATCCCTGCGGTTTGAAAGTGAGTATCTGCCGGATGAAGATAATTTCCAGGGCAATGCAGTTGTCAACTATACGGAGCGCAAGATCCCGTATACCCGTATCATTGAGCATAAGCATTTTGAATTCGGTAAAGGCGAAGGAACGGTCATCACAAGAGAATATCCTGCAGCATTTACGCGGGGAGACGAGCCGTATTATCCGGTCAATGATGAAAAGAACGGGCAGTTATATCAGAAATATGCGGCGCTTGCCAAAGAACAGGGAAATATTCTGTTTGGTGGAAGGCTTGGCCAATATAAATACTATGATATGGATAAAGTGATCAGAGCAGCGCTTGATATGGCCGCTGCGGAAATAGAGAGGTAAGAAAATGGCAGAGAAAAAGATCCTTGCACTGATCCCTGCAAGAAGCGGATCCAAGAGTGTTGTGAATAAAAATATCAGAAAGATCAACGGAAAACCAATGATGGCATATTCCATAGAACATGCGAAGGCATCGAAATATATCAACCGGATCATTGTTTCTACGGACAGTGAGGAATATGCACAGATCGCAAGAGAATACGGTGCGGAAACACCGTTTATCCGTCCGGCAGAATATGCCACGGATACAGCACTGGATATCGATGTATTTGCTCATGCACTTTCTTTTTTGAAAGAGAAAGAGGATTATGTACCGGATATCATCGTCCAGCTCAGACCGACCTATCCGTTCCGCGATCCGGCAGATATTGATGCCATGATCGAGATCATGTTAAATGATGAGACGGTAGATGCTGTCCGCAGTATTAAGAAAAACGAAGTGGTTCCGCATAAGATGTGGTATTTAGGAGAAGACGGAACACTGGATCCGATCTTAAAAGATATTCCGGAAGCCTATAATATGCCGCGGCAGCAGCTCCCTGACACTTATTATCAGAACGGAAATGTGGATCTGCTCAGACCGCGCAATGTGACAGAGCTGCATTCCATGACCGGTAAGAAGATCAAAGGCTATGTGATGAAGGAAATGTATGATGTGGACACAGAGGCGGATTTTGCCAGAGTGGACGATTTTATGCGGATCCGTCAGGGTGGTAAGCTGTTTGTATTTGATATTGACGGTGTGATCGCCATGAAGCGTGAAGATCTGGATTATGGTCAGGCAATGCCGAATGAGAGAATGATCCGTATCATCAACAAGCTGCACGACTGGGGCAATCGCATCGTACTCTTTACTGCCCGCGGTTATGTGACCGGTATCGACTGGAAACCTGTGACAGAAAAGCAGATGCAGGACTGGGGTGTGCAATACGATGAACTGCATATGGGAAAACCGAATGCGGATTATTACGTAGATGATAAAATGCTGGATCTGGAATTTTTGTACCGGGAATTTGAGAAAGAAGAGTAAAGGAAACGGATGTGCTTTTGAAAAGTACATCCGTTTTTAACAGTAATTATTAAATAACATACCGGAATAAGCACTGGTGATATACGGTGACGGGTAATTCTTGCCCGGATTTTTGTATGCTACGATTGTCTTATTAACGTATTCCATCGGATTTAATGAAATCTGATTGCTTTTTCTGAGCATGGCGTTTGCAAAATCCTGCACAGGTTTCAGGCTCGTCTGTGCATCTGCCTGGGCGGCATCGGAAAGCTGTGTATCATCTACCTGCAGAGTGCCATCTGCCGTAAAAGAAAGACCGATGGAAGAAAGCGCCTGTGCGTAATGCCGGGAGATCCGGGAAAACTCACTGAGGAGCTGGGAACTTCTCGTATGTGCAGTCTGCGGCTGTGCGATCCTGCCGATATATTCGTTATAACTGTCTGCAAGAGAATGTACATTTTCCCGTAGACTTTCCATATCATCTTTGATTCCGATCTCTGTCACGGTATCAGGATCAGGACTTGTGCCCTGCAATGTGATCTCGTAGGCCTTTTCCACGGTAAAGGTGTTGGAAGAGGCGGTATGTTCAATATGATTGATCTCAAATAAAGCATTTTCGGGAGTCTGCGATACCTGATCCATACCAAAGTAGGATACGATACCGGCCTTTTTGCTTGTGTTATGATCACTGATCTCAAATTGAAGTTCTTTGCCGTCCGGTTTTCCGGTTGCATCGGAGGAGAGTTTTAAAAATACATTTCCTTCATGATCGGGAAGTACCTCCGCACTGAGACCGACGTCGGACTTTGTGATAAGACGTCCGAGACGTTCCATGACTTCACGGTTTGTATCATCTTCTTTGAGCTGGAACTGAAATTCGTAGTTCATATCGGAAACGGACAGATCAAAGGAGTATGTATCCGGTGCAAGAGAAATTCTGGCATCGCCGGGAACAGCTTTGCCGAAATTAACCTGACTGCTTGCCAGCCGTTCTACGGAAAGCGTAAAGGAAGGCGCATGATCTCCGCTTTCACTGCCAACGTAAGAGGCGCTTGCAATGCTTTCTTTTGTAGAGTAGGCAACTTTCTGCCGGAGCAGCTGTTCGGATTCACTGCTTCCTTTGGTAGAGATCAGGGCATTTCTGAAAAGCCTTGACTGCTCTTTCAGAGAAACCGCATACTGCTTTGCTTCGTCGCTTGTATCCAGAATACAGAGAGGCGCTTCTTTATTTAATTTGATAATGGAATTATAAATACTGCGCAGATCACTCTTCTTGTGCGTATCAAGTGCAGTATTTGACTTGGGCGCATATTCCGTCAGGTAGTGATTGTAAACCTGATTAAGCGCATCGAATCCGATTGCCATCAGAAGCCCTCCTTTCTTCCTTGAATCTGCATAAATGCGGCGTTGACACTCCTTGTCAGCCTCTGCATGGGCATGAGAATCTACTTATATATAATAAATATAGCATTGCAATAAGCAAAATGCAATCGTTTCTGCGGAAAAATCGGTAAAGAAAATCAAAAAAACTGCGCAGATGCGGAAAAAAACGGGAAAAGGAATTGACGCACGGACACAACTGTGCTATATTAAACAGGCGAGATGACTTTTAGGTCTTTTTTTTATGCTGTAAAAAATGAACCTGTCCGGCAGATTTCTGCGGGCAGCCGGTTTCCAGGCTCTACCAGATGGTGGCAAGACAAGCATAAACCGGGTGTGGACAGTCTCGTACATCTGTCCTCTGACGCGTGCGCAGATGTCAAACAGGAAAAGGTCGCACAGAAGTAAAGCATGCGGGCGGCGAGAAGGAGAAAAGAATGCGTACAAAAATCACATTGGCTTGTACAGAGTGCAAGAACCGTAACTACAACATGACAAAGGATAAAAAGAATCATCCTGACAGAATGGAAACAAAGAAATATTGTAGATTCTGCAAGACTCATACTTTACACAAAGAAACAAAATAATCCGTTTTTTAAGAACAGGAGTCAAAGTTATGGGAGAAAGTAGTAACGAAAAGGTTGGTTTTTTCAAGGGGCTGAAAGCTGAATTCCAGAAGATCATCTGGCCCGACAAAACAACACTCGGAAAACAGGCGGTAGCTGTTACTGCAATTTCTATTGTTTTAGGAGTGATCATCGCACTGCTCGATACAGTTATGCAGTATGCGGTTAACTTAATAACAATGTAGAGTGAGGAAAAACATATGGCAGACGCAAACTGGTATGTAGTGCATACCTACTCAGGCTATGAAAACAAAGTAAAAGCCAATATTGAAAAAACAATCGAAAATCGCCATCTGGAAGAGGAAATTCTGGAAGTCAGGGTTCCGCTTCAGGATGTTGTGGAAGTGAAGAACGGTGCCAAAAAGACTGTTCAGAAAAAGATGTTCCCAGGCTATGTGCTGATCAATATGGTCATGAACGATGATACCTGGTATGTAGTCCGCAACACACGTGGTGTAACAGGATTCGTGGGTCCGGGAAGCAAACCGGTTCCGTTATCCGAAGCGGAAATGAAACCGCTCGGAATCAAAACAGAGAATGTATCGGTTGACTTCGAAGAAGGAGATACGATCGCTGTTGTTGCAGGTGTCTGGAAGGATACGGTTGGTATGGTTCAGAGAATGGATTACAACAAACAGACTGCAACGATCAATGTAGAACTGTTCGGCCGCGAAACACCGGTTGAGATCAGTTTTGCGGAAATCCGCAAGATGGCATAATCTTGCACAGACAGAACAAGATGTTCATAGGATGAAGTCCTACTTATATAAGAAGGTTCATACTTGGACTGTGGGAGGGCAATGCCCGCCACTACCACAATTTATTAGGAGGTGCCAAAATGGCAAAGAAAGTAGAAGGATACATTAAGTTACAGATCCCTGCTGGTAAAGCTACACCAGCACCACCAGTTGGTCCTGCACTTGGACAGCATGGTGTAAACATCGTTGAATTTACAAAACAGTTCAACGCAAAGACAGCTGATCAGGGTGATATGATCATTCCTGTAGTTATCACAGTTTATGCAGACAGAAGTTTCAGTTTCGTAACAAAAACTCCACCTGCACCGGTTCTTTTAAAGAAAGCATGCAAAATCAAATCCGGTTCTGCAACACCTAACAAGACAAAGGTTGCAACAATCTCCAAAGCTGATCTGCAGAAGATCGCTGAGACAAAGATGCCTGATCTGAATGCAGCAAGCCTTGAGGCTGCTATGAGCATGATCGCTGGTACAGCAAGAAGTATGGGAATCACTGTAGAAGAATAAGACTTTTACAGATTTAACACAAAAGTGGGAGGAATTAGTTCCGCCACTACCACTAGGAGGTAAACGAAATGAAACATGGTAAGAAATATAGCGATGCTGCGAAAGCATTCGATCGCGCTACACAGTTTGAGCCTGCAGAAGCTATTGCGTTAGCAAAGAAGTCGGCAGTTGCTAAATTTGATGAAACAATCGAAGTTCACATCAGAACAGGATGTGACGGACGTCATGCAGATCAGCAGATCCGTGGCGCAGTTGTTCTTCCGAACGGAACAGGTAAAGAAGTAAAGGTTTTAGTATTCGCGAAAGGTGATAAGCTTACAGAAGCTGAAGCAGCCGGTGCAGATTTTGTCGGCGGCGATGAGCTGATCCCTAAGATCCAGAATGATGGATGGTTAGACTTTGATGTTGTTGTTGCAACACCTGATATGATGGGCGTTGTTGGTCGTCTTGGTAAGGTTTTAGGACCGAAAGGTTTAATGCCAAACCCGAAGGCCGGTACAGTAACAATGGATGTTACAAAGGCTGTTAAAGATATCAAAGCCGGTAAGATCGAGTACAGATTAGATAAGTCCAACATTATCCATGTTCCGGTTGGAAAGGCTTCTTTCACAGAGGAACAGCTTCAGCAGAACTTTGATGCACTGATGGATGCTATCGTAAAGGCAAAACCAAGCACATTAAAGGGTCAGTATTTAAGAAGCATTACACTTGCTCCTACAATGGGACCTGGTGTAAAGGTCAGCGTAGCTAAATTCTAATTCGTATAGTTAGAGATCAATTGAGGCGATCGGTCATACCGGTCGCCTTCTTTTTAATGCATAGGAATTCTTTAGGGGATCCCCTATGCAGTAAAAGCAAGCAAGCTTGCAAAGATGCGCACTGAGGCGTACAATGTAGATGTTGCAAGCATTGTCGTACATTTGCAGAGCAAATGTACGGCGCAATAACCTGCGTAGCAGGTTATAGAAAAGCGACCGCCGCAGGCGCAAGAATGTGCCAAGGCACATTCTTTTTTATAGGGAATAAAACAGATGAAGAAAAACTGGAAACGAAAATTAGTATGGTTCACGATAGCACTAATTCTGACGCTGCTTGTCGGAACGGTAGTACTGGTGACCGTGTTACAACATAAAAAGAAGGAAAAAGCTGCCTGGCAGGAACAGATGCAGGCAGAGCAGATCGCGGAAATAAATGCACAAACAGATGCGGAAACACAGATGCATGCAGGCGCTGGTGTGCAGATGGGGAGTGGACAGGATGACAATACAGGAGGAGAGGATCGTGAAGATGCCTCTCTTCCGGAAATTGAAACAGATCAGAAGGAACAGAATCCGCAGGAAGAACAAAAGACTGATCCGGCAGAGGAAAAAGGGAAAGCTGTTATGACTTTTGCGGGAGATATCTGCTTTCATGATGCATATGCCAATATGTATGCACTTTCTGCCCGCGGCGGTAATATAGAAAGTTGTATCGGCGCATCGCTTCTTGCAGAAATGCGTGATGCAGATATTTGCATGATCAATAATGAATTCCCATATTCAGACCGCGGACAGCCGGTTGAAGGAAAAACATTTACTTTTTGCAGTAAGCCCGGAAATGTGAAGCTGCTTTCGCAGATGGGAGTGGATATTGTTTCCCTTGCCAATAATCATGCGTATGATTATGGACAGGATGCGCTTCTTGACAGCCTGGATACACTGGACGGGGAAGGAATTGCACGCGTGGGGGCCGGCAGAAATCTGGAAGAGGCAATGGCGCCTGTATATTTTGATATAAATGGAACAAAGATCGGTATTTTGGCAGCAACCCAGATCGAGCGGCTGGAAAATCCGGATACGAAGGGCGCGACCGAAAACAGTCCGGGCGTATTCCGGTGTTTTAATGAAACAGAATTAAACCGCCTGCTGGAACAGATAAAACAGACAAAACAGCAATGCGATTTCCTAACTGTATACATACACTGGGGAACGGAAAATACAGATGAACTTGACTGGGCACAGCCCTATCAGGCAAAACTGATCGCGGAGGCAGGCGCAGATCTGATCGTCGGATGCCATCCGCACTGCCTGCAGGGGATAGATTATATGGGAGATACGCCGGTAATCTACAGCCTCGGTAATTTCTGGTTCAATTCCAAAGAGGTGGATACAGCACTTCTGAAAGTGACGGTGCAGGGAGACACGCTGGAAAACATTCAGATGATTCCGGCGCTGCAGAAGGACTGCAATACAAATGCGCTGGACGGCGCAGAAGGAGAACGGGTCATCAATTATCTGCAGAGTCTGTCGGAAAATGTCACGATCGATGCGGAAGGTTATATTAGCAGCTATTAATTTCACAATTCGCTTGACAAGGCTCTCATAACATGATATCTTATACAAGGTCGTTTTAGATCATGCCGAAGACAGCAGGTGCTCGATGAGCGTAAGTGTATCGCCTGCCGAGGGAAAGATTCAATAGTTAGTTTGAATGTCAGCCTTCCGTTTTCGGGAGGCTTTTTATAGCGTATCACGCAACTCGTTTAAAAGGCTATGACTCCAGACGACAGCAAATCTAAAAGGAGGTAAAAAAATGGCTAAAGTAGAATTAAAGCAGCCGATTGTAGCTGAAATTTCAGAAAACATCAAAGATGCACAGTCAGTTGTTCTTGTTGACTATCGTGGTCTTACAGTAGAACAGGATACAAAGCTTCGTAAAATATGCCGTGAAAACGGCGTAACATACAAAGTTTACAAGAACACAATGATGAACTTTGCATTCAAGGGAACACAGTTTGAAGCTCTTGCTCCATATCTGGAAGGACCTAGCGCAGCAGCTATCTCTACTACAGATGCAACAGCACCTGCACGTGTACTTGGTAAATTCGCCAAGGAAGCTGACAAACTTGAGATCAAGGGTGGTGTAGTTGAAGGTATTGCATACGATGCAGCAGGTATTGCAAACATCGCAACAATCCCAAGCAGAGAGGAACTCCTTTCCAAATTACTGGGAAGCATGCAGTCACCTATTACAAACTTTGCCCGTGTTATTAAGCAGATCGCTGAAAAAGACGGCGAAGTAGCAGAAGCTCCTGCAGAAGCAGCAGAGGCTCCGGCTGAAGAAACAGCTGAAACACCGGCTGAAGAAACAGCTGAAACACCGGCTGAATAAGAAAACGAAAACAAACTATTAAAAATGGAGGATATTAAAATGGCAAAATTAACAACAGCAGAACTTATTGATGCTATCAAAGAGTTAACAGTTTTAGAATTAAATGATTTAGTAAAAGCTTGTGAAGAAGAATTCGGCGTATCTGCAGCAGCAGGCGTTGTAGTTGCAGCAGCAGGTGCTGGCGCAGCAGCTGAAGAAGAAAAGACAGAGTTCGACGTAGAGCTGACAGAAGTTGGTCCTAACAAGGTTAAGGTTATCAAGGTTGTTCGTGAAGCTACAGGACTTGGCTTAAAGGAAGCTAAAGACGTAGTTGATGGCGCTCCTAAGGTGATCAAAGAAGCTGCTTCCAAAGAAGAAGCTGATGATATCAAGGCTAAACTTGAAGCTGAAGGCGCAAAGGTTACTCTTAAATAATCAAAGCGTAAAAGACAGACCCCGGACATTATGTCCGGGGCTTTTTAAATTTGAGAAAAGTTTTTGTTGACTATAAAAACACGTTGTAGTAGAATGTATGGTGCACTATTGTGGTGCGGTAGGCTATTTTTATGCCCATATTTGGGAGAAAAGCCAAAAGCAGCATGGCAAATAATATGAACGAGGTGAATGTCAATGGAAAAGAACAGAATACGTCCGATTGCTTCCGGCAAGCATATACGTATGAGTTACTCACGGCAAAAAGAAGTTTTGGATATGCCAAACCTGATTGAGGTTCAGAAGGAATCCTACAAATGGTTTCTGGATGAAGGCCTGAAAGAAGTATTTGCAGATATTTCTCCGATTGCCGATTACAGTGGACACTTAAGTCTGGAGTTTGTTGATTTTGAACTCTGTGAAGACGAAGTCAAGTATTCTATTGAAAAGTGTAAAGAGCGTGATGCAACATATGCAGCACCTTTAAAGGTAAAAGTACGCCTTTACAACAAGGAAAAGGAAGAGATCACAGAACATTCCATCTTTATGGGCGATCTTCCGCTCATGACAGAGACAGGTACATTCGTGATCAACGGTGCTGAACGTGTTATCGTCAGCCAGTTAGTTCGTTCTCCGGGTATTTATTATGCGATTGGTCATGATAAGATCGGAAAGGAGCTTTATTCCTGTACCGTAATTCCTAACCGTGGTGCATGGTTAGAGTATGAAACAGATTCCAATGATGTTTTCAGCGTTCGTGTAGATAGAACAAGAAAAGTGCCGATCACCGTATTTTTACGTGCGCTTGGTATTGGTACTAACACAGAGATCCTGGAGTTATTCGGTGAGGAACCAAAGATTCTTGCCAGCTTCACAAAGGATCCTTCTATTACAGAAAGAAATCCAGAAGGCAGCTATGAGGAAGGCCTGCTTGAACTGTATCGTAAGATCCGTCCGGGTGAACCTCTCAGCGTAGAAAGTGCTGAAAGCCTTATTACAGCTATGTTCTTTGATCCGAGACGTTATGACCTTGCAAAGGTTGGACGTTATAAATTCAACAAAAAGCTTGCGCTGAAAAACCGTATCAGACATGCTACTCTGTCACAGGATGTTACCAATCCTTTCACAGGGGAGATCATTGCAAGTGCCGGTGATGAAGTCAGTGCAGAGCTGGCTGATGAGATCCAGAATGCTGCTGTTCCGTATGTGTGGATCCAGACAGAAGAGAGAGAAGTCAAAGTTCTTTCCAATATGATGGTAGATCTGACAAGCTTTGTGGACTGCAATCCAAAAGAGCTTGGTATTACAGAACTGGTATATTTCCCTGTTCTGCAGCAGATCCTGCAGGAGTACTCTGATAAGCCGGAAGAATTAGCAGATGCTATTTCAAAAAATGTATCAGAACTGATTCCAAAACATATCACAAAGGAAGATATTTTAGCTTCCATTAACTATAATATGCATCTGGAATATGGTCTGGGTAACGATGATGATATCGATCACCTCGGTAACAGACGTATCCGTGCGGTAGGTGAACTGCTGCAGAACCAGTACCGTGTAGGTCTGACAAGACTGGAGCGTGTTGTCCGTGAAAGAATGACAACACACGATACAGAAGAAGTGACTGCACAGGCACTGATCAATATCAAGCCGGTACAGGCAGCGGTGAAAGAATTCTTCGGATCATCCCAGCTGTCACAGTTCATGGATCAGAATAACCCACTTGGTGAGCTGACACATAAGAGACGTCTTTCCGCACTTGGTCCTGGTGGTCTTTCCAGAGATCGTGCAGGTTTCGAGGTTCGAGATGTACATTACTCCCACTATGGAAGAATGTGCCCGATCGAGACACCCGAAGGTCCTAACATCGGTCTGATCAACTCTCTTGCATCTTATGCAAGAATCAATGAATATGGTTTCGTGGAAGCTCCTTATCGTAAGGTTGATAAGTCTGATCCGCAGAATCCGCGTGTTACAGATGAAGTTGTATACATGACAGCAGATGAAGAAGATAATTACCATGTAGCACAGGCGAGTGAGCCGCTTGATGAAAACGGATATTTCAAGAAAACATCCATTTCCGGCCGTTATCGTGAGGAGACACAGGAATATCCTCGTGCCATGATCGATTACATGGACGTATCTCCAAAGATGATCTTTTCCGTTGCAACGGCGCTGATCCCGTTCCTGCAGAATGATGATGCAAACCGTGCGCTGATGGGATCCAACATGCAGCGTCAGGCAGTTCCGCTGTTATTTACAGAGGCTCCTGTGGTTGGTACAGGTATGGAGCCTAAGACAGCAGTCGACTCAGGTGTTTGTGTTGTTGCTAAGAAGGCAGGTACAATTGATTATGTATCTTCCAAGCTGATCAGAATGACATATGATGATGGCGAAAAGGACGAATATCATTTAACAAAATTCTCCAGAAGTAACCAGTCCAACTGCTATAACCAGAAACCGATCGTATTTAAGGGCGATCATGTAGAAGCCGGCGAAGTGATCGCAGACGGTCCTTCTACAGACGGCGGTGAACTTGCGCTTGGTAAGAACCCGCTGATCGGCTTTATGACATGGGAAGGTTATAACTACGAGGATGCTGTATTATTAAGTGAAAGATTAGTACAGGAAGATGTTTATACATCTATCCATATTGAAGAATATGAAGCAGAAGCCAGAGATACAAAGCTCGGACCGGAAGAGATCACAAGAGACGTTCCGGGTGTCGGTGATGATGCACTGAAGGATCTGGATGACCGTGGTATCATCCGTATTGGTGCAGAAGTCCGCGCCGGTGATATCTTAGTCGGTAAGGTAACACCAAAAGGTGAGACTGAACTGACAGCAGAAGAAAGACTGCTTCGTGCGATCTTTGGTGAAAAGGCACGTGAAGTGCGTGATACTTCCCTGAAGGTTCCACATGGTGAATATGGTATTATTGTAGATGCCAAGGTATTCACAAGAGAAAACGGTGACGAATTATCCCCTGGTGTCAATCAGGCAGTTCGTATTTACATTGCACAGAAGAGAAAGATCTCAGTCGGTGATAAGATGGCCGGTCGTCATGGTAACAAGGGTGTCGTTTCCCGTGTACTTCCTGTAGAGGATATGCCATACCTGCCAAACGGACGCCCGCTGGATATCGTATTAAATCCACTTGGTGTGCCTTCCCGTATGAATATCGGACAGGTGCTTGAGATCCATCTTTCTCTTGCAGCCAAAGCACTTGGTTTCAATGTGGCAACACCTGTATTCGATGGCGCAAAGGAAAGCGATATCATGGATACGCTGGAGCTTGCAAATGATTACGTCAATCTGGAATGGGATGAGTTCAAAGCAAAACATGGCGAAGAGCTCCTGCCTGAAGTTCTGGATTACTTATATGAAAACAGAGATCACAGAAAGCTGTGGAAGGGTGTTCCGATCTCCAGAGACGGTAAGGTAAGACTTCGTGACGGTAGAACAGGTGAGTTCTTCGATTCACCGGTAACGATCGGTCACATGCATTACCTGAAACTCCATCATCTGGTAGATGATAAGATCCATGCACGTTCAACCGGACCATACTCCTTAGTTACACAGCAGCCGCTCGGTGGTAAGGCACAGTTCGGTGGACAGCGTTTCGGTGAAATGGAAGTTTGGGCACTGGAAGCTTATGGTGCATCTTATACACTGCAGGAAATCCTGACAGTGAAATCCGATGATGTGATCGGACGTGTGAAGACATACGAAGCTATCATCAAGGGTGAAAATATTCCTGAACCGGGTATTCCGGAATCCTTCAAGGTACTCTTGAAAGAATTACAGTCTCTTGGTCTGGATGTGAAAGTACTCGATGAAAACCAGAATGAAATCGACATTATGGAAACCATCGATTACGGCGATACGGACATGCGCGCTGAAATGGAAGGCGGACACAGAGGCAGCTATAATGAAGAGGATTCATTAGGAAGCATGGGCTATCAGAAACAGGAATTTGATGAAGATAGTGAGGAACTGATCAATGTAGATGATGAAGCAGACGAGGCAGAGGATTTTTCGTTCGACGGCGACGGTCTGGATGATTCATATGACGAATAAGGATTCTACAAACGTAAGTTGGAAGGAGTGCCATAAATGTCAGAAACAAAAAACGAAACGTACGAACCAGTGACATTTGATGCGATCAAAATTGGATTGGCATCACCGGATAAGATCAGAGAATGGTCCAGAGGAGAAGTCCTGAAGCCGGAAACGATCAACTACAGAACATTAAAGCCGGAACGTGACGGTCTGTTCTGTGAAAGAATTTTCGGACCGAGCAAGGACTGGGAATGTCATTGTGGTAAATACAAAAAAATCAGATATAAAGGTGTTGTCTGCGATCGTTGTGGCGTTGAGGTTACAAAGTCAAGCGTCCGCAGAGAGCGTATGGGACATATCGAACTGGCAGCACCGGTTTCCCATATCTGGTATTTCAAGGGAATCCCGAGCAGAATGGGTCTTTTATTAGACCTTTCTCCTCGTGTACTGGAAAAGGTATTATATTTTGCATCTTATATCGTACTGGATGCAGGTCAGACAGATCTGGAATACAAACAGATCCTGTCAGAGAAGGAATGTCAGGATGCCAAAGATAAATACGGCGCAAATGCATTCCGTGCAGGCATGGGTGCTGAGGCAGTCAAAGAGCTTCTGGAAGCGATCGATCTGGAAAAGGATTCCGTAGAGCTGAAAACAGAGCTGAAGGATGCCAACGGACAGAAACGTGCCAGAATCATCAAGAGACTGGAAGTTGTAGAAGCTTTCCGTGAATCAGGCAACAGACCGGAATGGATGATCATGGATGCAATTCCGGTTATCCCACCGGATTTAAGACCAATGGTACAGCTCGATGGTGGACGTTTTGCGACATCGGATCTGAACGATCTGTATCGTCGTATCATCAACAGAAACAACCGTCTGAAGAGACTGATCGAGCTCGGCGCACCGGATATTATCGTTCGAAATGAAAAGAGAATGCTGCAGGAAGCTGTAGACGCTCTGATCGATAACGGCCGTAGAGGTCGTCCGGTAACAGGCCCTGGTAACAGAGCACTGAAATCTCTGTCCGATATGCTGAAAGGTAAGGGCGGTCGTTTCCGTCAGAACCTGTTAGGTAAGCGTGTTGACTACTCAGGACGTTCCGTTATCGTTGTAGGACCGGAGCTGAAGATTTATCAGTGTGGTCTGCCAAAAGAAATGGCGATTGAATTGTTTAAGCCTTTTGTTATGAAAGAGCTTGTTTCAAGAGGCATTTCACAGAATATCAAAAATGCAAAGAAATTAGTTGAAAAGTTAGATACACAGGTTTGGGATGTGCTCGAAGAAGTCATTAAAGAGCATCCGGTTATGTTAAACCGTGCTCCTACACTGCACAGACTTGGTATTCAGGCATTTGAGCCAATTCTGGTAGAAGGTAAGGCTATTAAGCTGCATCCGCTTGTATGTACCGCATACAACGCCGATTTCGACGGTGACCAGATGGCTGTCCATCTTCCGCTTTCCGTGGAAGCACAGGCAGAATGCCGGTTCCTCCTGTTATCACCAAACAACCTGTTAAAGCCATCCGATGGTGGCCCTGTAGCCGTTCCTTCACAGGATATGGTACTTGGTATTTACTACCTGACACAGGAAAGACCGGGTGCAAAGGGAGAAGGCAAATTCTTCAAGAGTGTGAATGAAGCAATTCTGGCATATGAAAACCAGATCATCACACTACACAGCCGTATCAAGGTCCGTGTGCACAAGCAGATGCCTGACGGAAGCACAGTAACAGGCAATGTAGAGTCCACAATGGGAAGGTTCCTCTTAAATGAGATCATCCCGCAGGATCTTGGATTTGTAGACAGAAGCAATCCGGATAACGCGTTGGCACTTGAGATCGATTTCCATGTCGGCAAAAAGGGTCTGAAGCAGATTCTGGAAAAAGTTATCAATACACACGGTGCAACAAAGACAGCAGAAGTGCTGGATGATATTAAGGCAATGGGTTACAAGTACTCCACAAGAGCAGCTATGACTGTATCCATTTCCGATATGACAGTGCCTGCTAAGAAACCGGAAATGCTGGAAGCAGCTCAGAAGACAGTTGACCTGATCACAAAGAACTTCAACCGTGGTCTTATTACAGAAGAAGAAAGATACAGAGCTGTTGTTGAAACATGGAACGAGACAGATAAGGAACTGACAGATGTTCTTCTGAAGGGTCTGGATCAGTACAATAACATCTTCATGATGGCTGACTCAGGTGCCCGTGGTTCCAACCAGCAGATCAAACAGCTTGCAGGTATGCGTGGACTGATGGCAGATACAACCGGTCGAACGATCGAATTGCCTATCAAGTCAAACTTCCGTGAAGGTCTTGACGTACTGGAATACTTCATGTCAGCGCATGGTGCCCGTAAGGGTCTGTCCGATACAGCGCTTCGTACAGCCGATTCCGGATACCTGACAAGACGTATGGTTGACGTTTCACAGGAACTGATCATCCGTGAAACAGATTGTAGTGAAAACCGCAGCGAAATCCCAGGTATGTATGTAAAAGCATTCATGGATGGAAAAGAAACGATCGAAGGTCTGAAAGACCGTATCACAGGACGTTTCTCCTGCGAAGATATCAAAGATAAAGACGGTAATCTGATCGTAAAGGCAAACCATATGATCACACCAAGCAGAGCAAGCAAGATCATGAGCGTCGGTGTAGATAAAGATGGTAATCCGATCGAGCAGGTCAAGATCCGTACGATCCTTGGCTGCCGCTGCCACAACGGTATCTGCTCTAAGTGCTACGGTGCCAACATGGCAACAGGTGAAGCCGTACAGGTCGGTGAAGCAGTAGGTATTATCGCCGCCCAGTCAATCGGTGAACCTGGTACACAGCTTACAATGCGTACCTTCCATACAGGTGGTGTGGCCGGTGATGATATCACACAAGGTCTTCCTCGTGTTGAAGAGCTTTTTGAAGCAAGAAAGCCAAAGGGACTTGCAATCATTGCTGAGTTCGGCGGAATTGCTACGATCAAGGATACAAAGAAGAAACGTGAGATCATTGTTACAAATGAAGAAACAGGCGAAAGCAAGACATATCTGATCCCTTATGGATCACGTATCAAGATCTTAGACGGTACAAAACTCGAAGCCGGTGATGAACTGACAGAAGGTAGTGTTAACCCGCATGATCTGTTAAAGATCAAGGGTATCCGTGCAGTACAGGATTACATGATCCGTGAAGTACAGCGTGTATACCGTCTGCAGGGTGTTGATATCGCAGATAAGCATATCGAAGTGATCGTACGTCAGATGCTGAAGAAGATCCGCATCGAGAACAACGGAGATTCCGATTTCTTACCGGGTATCTTAGTTGATGTACTTGACTTCGAAGATATGAATGAAGAACTGATCGCACAGGGTAAACAGCCGGCAGAAGGCAGTCAGGTAATGCTTGGTATCACAAAGGCAGCCCTCGCTACAAACTCCTTCCTGTCAGCCGCTTCCTTCCAGGAAACAACAAAGGTTCTGACAGAAGCAGCTATCAAGGGTAAGGTTGATCCGCTGATCGGTCTGAAAGAAAACGTAATCATCGGTAAGCTGATCCCGGCAGGAACCGGTATGAAGAGATACAGAAATGTAGTCTTAAGTACAGATAAGGATCCGGAGGACGAGATCTCCTTTGATGATGAAGTAAGTTTCGATGATGTTGCGGAAGATGTTGCAGAGCAGGTAGAAGATACAGAAGCTGCCAAAACAGAAGAAACAACAGAAAATGTAACAAAATAAAGCAGAATTTGACAGGGCTTTCCGGGAAATGACCGGAAAGCCCTGTTTCTTACTGCATAGGAAATTCCTTTGAAATTTCCTATACAGCAAAAGCAAGCGAGCTTGCATAGATGCGCACTCGCGCGGATAAGAAATATGTCGCAGGTGACCGCGCCTGGCGCGAGAATGTGCTGTCGCACATTCTTTGCCCGATAAGAAAGAAAAAAGTGGGAATACTACTTGACAAAGGGAAAATGAGAACCTATACTAAACGAGTGTGCATGGAATTGCATTTATTTTTGTGCGCATAGAAAATCAAACTACAAGAAATGAGGTGAAAAAGAATGCCAACATTTAACCAGTTAGTAAGAAAAGGACGTCAGACATCTGTAAAGAAATCAACAGCACCTGCTCTTCAGAAAGGATACAACTCCCTTCACAAGAAAGCTACTGATGTTTCTTCACCACAGAAGCGTGGTGTTTGTACAGCTGTTAAGACTGCTACTCCTAAGAAACCTAACTCAGCTCTTAGAAAGATCGCCAGAGTTCGTCTTTCAAACGGAATCGAAGTTACATCTTATATTCCGGGTGAAGGCCACAACTTACAGGAGCATAGCGTTGTTTTAGTAAGAGGTGGTAGAGTAAAGGACCTTCCTGGTACACGTTATCACGTAATCAGAGGTACTTTGGATACAGCAGGAGTTGCTAACAGAAAGCAGGCCCGTTCCAAATACGGCGCTAAGAGACCAAAACAGGCTAAATAATCCGGCTTGGTTTCAAATGTACCACAGGTTACAGACTAATTTAGTGTTGGGATTCGATTATCACACATTGTGTGCATAGACAATACCGCACGTACACATTAGTGGTTATATGTGAGTACCTATGATTTAGTTAATAATAATTAAGGAGGGAAGAACCGTGCCACGTAAAGGACATATTCAGAAAAGAGACGTATTAGCAGATCCTATGTACAACAGCAAAGTGGTTACAAAGCTTATCAATAACATCATGTTAGACGGTAAGAAAGGTGTAGCACAGAAGATTGTTTACGGAGCATTTGCTAAAGTAGAAGAGAAATCCGGTAAACCGGCTCTTGAAACTTTCGAAGAGGCTATGAACAACATCATGCCTTCTCTGGAAGTAAAAGCAAGACGTATTGGTGGTGCTACTTATCAGGTACCTATCGAAGTACGTCCTGACAGACGTCAGGCTTTAGGTCTCCGTTGGCTTACAATGTTCTCACGTAAGAGATCAGAGAAGACTATGGAAGACAGACTGGCTAACGAGATCTTAGATGCTGCTAACAACACTGGCGCAGCTGTTAAGAGAAAAGAAGACATGCATAAAATGGCAGAGGCTAATAAAGCATTTGCTCACTACAGATTCTAAAAGGAGGAAATACCTTGGCTGGAAGAGAATATCCATTAGAGAGAACCAGAAATATAGGTATTATGGCTCATATCGATGCTGGTAAAACAACATTAACAGAGCGTATCCTTTATTATACTGGTGTTAACTACAAGATTGGTGATACCCATGAAGGTACTGCTACCATGGACTGGATGGAACAGGAGCAGGAAAGAGGTATTACAATCACATCAGCCGCTACTACATGTCACTGGACATTAGAAGAAAACTGTAAGCCAAAACCGGGTGCTTTAGAGCATCGTATCAATATCATTGATACTCCTGGACACGTTGACTTTACAGTTGAGGTTGAGCGTTCCCTTCGTGTACTGGATGGCGCTGTCGGCGTATTCTGTGCAAAGGGTGGTGTAGAGCCTCAGTCAGAAAATGTATGGCGTCAGGCTGACACATACAACGTACCTAGAATGGCATTCATTAACAAAATGGATATCTTAGGTGCAAACTTCTACGGAGCTGTAGATCAGATTCGTACAAGATTAGGTAAAAATGCAATCGTTCTTCAGTTACCAATCGGTAAAGAAGATGATTTCAAGGGAATTATCGATCTGTTTGAGATGAAAGCATATATTTACAATGACGATAAGGGTGATGATATTTCCATCACTGATATCCCGGACGATATGAAGGATGATGCAGAATTATATCGTAGCGAACTGATCGAAAAGATCTGCGAGCTGGATGATGATCTGATGATGCAGTATCTGGAAGGTGAAGAACCGGCTGTTGAAGATTTAAAGAAAGTTCTTCGTAAAGCTACATGTGAATGTACAGCTATTCCGGTTTGCTGTGGTTCCGCATATCGTAACAAAGGTGTACAGAAGCTTCTGGATGCTATCCTGGAGTATATGCCTGCACCTACAGATATCCCACCTATCAAGGGTGTTGACTTAGAGGGTAATGAGATCGTAAGACATTCTTCTGATGAAGAACCTTTCTCAGCTCTTGCATTTAAGATCATGGCTGACCCATTCGTTGGTAAGCTTGCATTCTTCCGTGTATATTCCGGTACAATGAATGCTGGATCTTATGTACTGAACGCGACAAAAGATAAAAAGGAACGTGTTGGACGTATCCTGCAGATGCATGCAAACAAGAGAGCAGAGCTTGACAAAGTTTACTCCGGTGATATCGCAGCAGCAGTTGGATTTAAGTTCACGACAACAGGTGATACAATCTGTGACGAGCAGCATCCTGTTATCCTTGAGTCTATGGAATTCCCGGAACCTGTTATCGAGCTTGCTATCGAGCCTAAGACAAAAGCAGGTCAGGGTAAATTAGGTGAAGCTTTAGCAAAACTTGCGGAAGAAGATCCGACATTCCGTGCGCATACAGATCAGGAAACCGGTCAGACAATCATCGCCGGTATGGGTGAGCTTCATCTGGAGATCATCGTTGACCGTCTGCTTCGTGAATTCAAGGTAGAGGCTAACGTAGGTGCTCCTCAGGTTGCTTACAAAGAGACATTTACAAAGCCTGTTGATCAGGAATACAAATATGCTAAGCAGTCCGGTGGTCGTGGACAGTACGGACACTGTAAAGTTAAATTCGAGCCAATGGATCCGAACGGCGAAGAAACATTTAAGTTCGAGTCTACCGTTGTCGGTGGTGCGATTCCGAAGGAATATATCCCGGCAGTCGGAGAAGGTATCGAAGAAGCTGCAAAGGCTGGTATCCTTGGAGGATTCCCTGTACTTGGTGTACATGCAAATGTATACGATGGTTCTTACCATGAAGTCGATTCCTCAGAAATGGCATTCCATATTGCCGGATCCATGGCATTCAAGGAAGCTATGCAGAAGGCTGCACCTGTATTACTTGAGCCTATCATGAAGGTAGAAGTTACAATGCCTGAAGAATACATGGGTGATGTAATCGGTGATATCAACTCACGTCGTGGACGTATCGAAGGTATGGAAGATATCGGAGGCGGCAAGATGGTTAAGGGTTATGTTCCGCTTGCTGAAATGTTCGGTTATTCTACAGACCTGCGTTCTAAGACACAGGGACGTGGTAACTACTCAATGTTCTTCGAGAAATATGAGCCGGTACCGAAGTCCGTACAGGAAAAGGTTTTAGCAGCAAAGGCAAAATAATTGACCCCTGCGGCTAAAAATGCTTGAAATTATCGGCTATCTTTACTATAATCAAAGATAGCCGAGTTAATAGACACAAACAAACAATAATAAGAAAATTAAAGGAGAGTTTCAAAATGGCAAAAGCTAAATTTGACAGAACCAAACCACATTGTAACATTGGTACTATCGGTCACGTTGACCATGGTAAAACAACTTTAACAGCAGCTATCACAAGAGTATTAGCTGAAAGAGTACCAGGTAACGAAAAAGTTGATTTCGAAAATATCGATAAGGCTCCAGAAGAAAGAGAACGTGGTATCACAATTTCTACAGCTCACGTTGAATACCAGACAGCAAAGAGACATTACGCACACGTTGACTGCCCAGGTCATGCTGACTATGTAAAGAACATGATCACAGGTGCTGCTCAGATGGATGGTGCTATCCTCGTTGTAGCTGCTACTGATGGTGTTATGGCTCAGA